>Ga0210390_10000154_pt1 | contig 72575 bp, 68 predicted proteins | sample IncBWH11OmetaG_FD_161050 | JGI IMG/M metagenome (GOLD analysis project Ga0210390, IMG submission 161050) | Forest soil microbial communities from Barre Woods Harvard Forest LTER site, Petersham, Massachusetts, United States - Inc-BW-H-11-O ...
ACGCGCCTGCTTCCAACGCGGTCGCTGACGTGCGGAACGGCATCCCCTACCGCACGCTCGGCAACACCGGCGAAAAAGTCTCCTGCGTCGGCCTCGGCGGATATCACCTCGCCCGGCAAAGTGACGTACAGGAAAGCGTCCGCATCATCCGCACCGGGCTCGATGAAGGCATCAACTTTCTGGACAACTGCTGGGACTACAACGGCGGCGAAAGCGAAATCCGCATGGGCAAAGCGCTGCAGGATGGCTACCGCCAAAAAGCCTTCCTGATGACGAAGATTGACAGCCGCACCAAGCAAGGCGCGGCCAAGCAAATAGACGAATCGTTGCGCCGCCTGCAAACCGACCACGTGGACCTTCTGCAGTTTCACGAAGTGATTCGCGACACCGATCCCGATGCTATTTTCGCCGCGAATGGCGGTATGGAAGCGGCGGTTGCCGCGAAACAAAAAGGCAAGTTGCGCTACATCGGTTTTACGGGCCACAAAAGCCCGGAAATTCACCTGAAAATGTTGGACACGGCCTTCGCGCACAAGTTCACTTTCAATTCCGTGCAGATGCCGCTGAATGTGATGGACGCGCACTACGACAGCTTCGAAAAACTGGTGCTGCCCGTGCTGCTGGCGCACAACATCGGCGTGCTGGGCATGAAACCGATGGGCGATGGCCTGATTCTTCAGACCAAGACAGTGGAAGCGGTGGACTGTCTGCGGTACGCGCTGAACTTGCCCACTAGCGTGGTCATTACCGGGTGCGATTCACTGCCCATTCTGCAGCAGGCGCTGCAAACCGCGCGCACGTTCCGCCCGCTGAGCCAGGAACAAGTGGCCGCGCTGCTGGCGAAAACCGAAAAAGTTGCGCAGAACGGCGAGCACGAGCTATACAAAACCACCCACAATTTCGACGGTACGATTCAAAATCCGCAGTGGCTCGACTAACTAACCTCCGCTGCCGCCGCGAATCAGACGAATTGCTTCCGGCAGCGCCGCAGCTTCCGTTGGTGTTCCGCCGCCTGCGCCGCCGCGCGGCGCGGCTCCATTTCCTTCCTGCCCATCCACCGATCCGTCGCCGCCTTCACCTGGCGCGAGAAACAAGTTCGATTCCAATCCGTGCTGTTTCGTGTACAAATCAAAATACCGCCCGCGCGCCGCGTACAGGGATGCATGCGTGCCACGCTCAATAATCCTCCCTGCCTCAAGCACCAGAATCTGGTCGGCGCGCCGCACCGTGGATAGACGGTGCGCGATCACAAACGTAGTCCGCCCGCGCATCAGGTAGCGCAGACCTTCCTGAATGAAAGCCTCCGATTCGGAATCCAAACTCGAAGTGGCTTCGTCCAAAATCAAGATGCGCGGATCAGCCAGAATCGCGCGCGCGATCGAAACGCGCTGCCGCTGCCCGCCGGAAAGTTTTACGCCGCGCTCGCCTACCACCGTGTCGTACTTTTTCTCGAAGCCCTCCGCAAATTCATCTACGCGCGCGATGCGGCAAGCTGCCAGTATCTCTTCTTCCGTGGCATTCGGACGCGAAAATCCGACATTCTCGCGAATCGAGCCGTCGAAAAGAAAGGTTTCCTGCAGCACGACGCCCAACTGCGTGCGGTAGGAATCCAGGCGTACCTTCGCCAAGTCGACGCCATCCACCAGCACGCGCCCGCTCGTCGGCACATAAAACGCCGCAATCAATCCAATCACCGTGGATTTTCCAGCTCCCGACGGACCCACGAGCGCCGTGACCGTTCCCGGCTGCGAATTAAAACTGATTTCGTGCAGCACTTCCTTCCCGGTGTCGTAGGAAAAACTCACATCTTCGAAAACCACTTCGCCGCGAATGCGCTCCAGCGATTCGCGCCGGTTGGGATCTTCGTCTTCGGGGTTTTCGTTCAGCACTTCGCGCGTGCGCTCCAGGCCGGCCAGAGCTTCGGTGATCTGCGGCCCGATCGCAACGATCTGGAAAACCGGCGCGATCAGAAATCCCAGAAACAACGTGTACGAAAAAAAGGTTCCGGGCGTCATGGTCCCAGCTAGAATTTGCCGGGCACCCAGAAACATAATCATTGCACTGACGATTCCCATCAAGCTGGTGGCCGAAAGGCTCATCAACGAAGTCGCGGTAAGCGTTTGCAGCACGTTGTCCAGCAGACGCTGCACTCCCGCGCCAAACACCTTCTCTTCGCGCGCTTCGGCGTGGTAGCCCTTCACCACGCGCACCCCGCCGATGGATTCCGTCAGCCGGCCCGTCACTTCCGCGCTGATTTTCGGCCGCGCGCGAAAAATTGGGCGAATGGTCTTGAAAGCGCGGTCCAGCGTCACTCCAAAAATCAAAAGTATGACGAACGCGAGCGCCGTCATGCTCACGCTGGTGCGCAGCAGGTACACCATGGCGAACAGCGCGGTCAGGATTCCGCCCGCGAATTCCACCAGCCCCGTGCCGATCAAGTTGCGCACGCCCTCCACATCGCTCATGATGCGCGAAATCAACACGCCGGTTTTGTTCGCGTCGTAAAACGACACCGGCAGCCGCCCGATGTGCGCCTGCACTTTTTCGCGCAGCTCGGAAATCATGCGCCAGGAGGATTTCGATAGCAGCTGTGTTAGCGCATAGGAAGTGAGGCCTTGAATCACCGTGGCCGTTACCACCACCAGGACGATCACCGGCAGCAGGCGCGCCTGGCGTTTCAGGATTACGTCGTCGAGGAAATACTTTGTAGATGCCGGCAGGACCAGTCCGGAAACGCGGTTGATCACCATCAGACCGAAGCCCGCCGCCAAAATCCCACGACGCGGCTTGATCAGCGCCAGCACGTCCGGCAGCAGCTTCCAGTCGAACTTCGCTTTCGCCGGTTTGCCGTCGCCGCTGTTCTTCTTTTCCTGCCGCTCCATGCGATTGCCCATGCGTTCCGCGGCAGGACTGGTTTGTCTTCCGAGCATCCCTAACTATACCTTGAAACTCTTTCCACTGCCCGCGCCGCGCGAACGTTCGCCAGAGCGGCTTTCTCTGGTTCCTTCGCGTTTCCCCGTTTTCTCCATATTGAATCTTTTGCCGTCGCCAGTGAGCCTGGCCGCCAGTTGTCCCGCCCAACCACGAATGGTAGACTCACCGCATGGCCAAGAAAAAACCAGCACGCAAAAAGAAATTCACGAAGAATCCCACTCGCCCCAAAAAGAAAGTAGTCCTGAAGCAGAAACTCGCGCCCAAGAAAGCAGCACCAAAGAAGAAGCCTTCGCGCAAGAGGAAATCCGCGCCACGCAATCCCGCCGAAGTCTCCAATCCCATCGTCTCGCCCAATCGCCGCGGCCTGGGTCCCGGCGCCGGCGGACAATCCGGCGACAACCAAGGCCTCTCCCGCAGGGAATCCGCCGATTCCGAAAGTGTCGAAGAATTGACGGAAGAAGGCCAGGAGTACGAGGCGGAAGTGATCAGCGGCGTGGAAAACGCCCGGGACCCCGACCAGGGCGAAGTAACCACGAAAGAAGTTCCCGAAGACGACGTGCCCGGCGAATACGACGAGCAAGATCAATAACGATTACGATCGCGAGCGCGCACACCACCAATAAAGATCAGCGGCAAACAAGATCGAACGCCCACAAGCGCTTCGGCGCTCCACTTGGACCGCAAGCGACCCAGAGTGGAGCGACACGAAGCGACGTGCTACTAAGCTATTTCCCTGGAACCATTGCAATCTGGCCTAGCGGGAGCCTGCGGTGTGGGCTTTCGTGCGGTCGGTGCGCTCTCGCTCGGTTGAATCCTGTGCGTTGTGCTCGGGTTGAGCTTGCAGGGATTTCAGGAAGCCATCCACTTCCGCCGTGGCCTTTTCTTTCGCAAGGCCGTAGCGTTCTTCCACGCGTCCGATCAGCACATCGCGCTTTCCCGCGATGACTTGCATATCGTTATCGGTCAAATGCCCCCACTTCTGGCGAATCTGTCCCTGAATCTGCTTCCACTTGCCTTCAAATTGTTCAGAATTCATTTCGATTTTCCCCTTTGCGCTCGCTGGCGCTGTTACGGGTCCCAGGTTCTGTTGCAGAATGCCGCCTTCGCACTCCACTAGATACGCACGCAATGCGCTTGCCAGCGCCGCACTCATTTCCGAAGTAGAGCGTGCAGACGAAGTTACGCGAGCCGCGGCCCCGCGTCGTCGCGTCCCATATGCCTTGCCACCGTGTAATTTTGAGGTGTTGCCAGCGATTTCGGCTTGATGCGCCGCCTCGCGAAATCGGAACGGTCGTCGCAAAGTGCCCAGCACAGCTTGCTGAGAAGCAACCACCCCCATCTTCTCGGAGCCTACGTTGTTAGAAAGTTGTCACATTCAATTGGCGCAGGTAACCTTGCTTGTTACGATGGCATCTAGTACGCACATAAACGGGGCGGAGTCACCGTTTTATCGCTCCAAATTCGCATCAAAAGCTCGCGGCCCGGGTTAGCACGTAGTTAAAGCGATAAGTTGCCATAACGGTTACGCCGGATGGCCGTTCGGCCGATGCATGCATTGAATGGTGGGTACGACGGGTGAATTCCGCATCTGTGCACATCTGATTGAAGGGATAACTCCATGATCAAGCGCGCCTGTCTGCTGAGCACTCTGGTGGTAGCCGGAGCCATGACGATAGTGTCCTGTGGCGGTGGTGGTAGCACCCCGCCCCCGCCGACGATTACCGTGTCCATTACCACGAACGTTATGAACATCGAGACGTTCCAGACCGTGCAATTTGCTGCCGCCGTGACTGGCACCAGCAACACCGCCGTCACCTGGCAGCTCACTTGCGGCGCTACGGGTTCGGTTTGCGGCTCGATTACCCCGGGCGGCATGTACACAGCACCGAACACCGTCCCGACGGTCAACACGATCATCGATATGGCCAACAGCACTGATCCTGCCACGGTGACCGTCACCGCCATCTCGCAAGCCAATACTTCCGTTACGAAGTCTGTGGGATTCACCATTGACTCGCTCAACATGCAGCCGCTCACCGCGCCAGTGCAACTCGGCTCGTCGGGTTCGAATGTGGACGCTATTTGCCTAACCCCCGCGCCCGGATTTTGCTTCGGCGGAACGCTGGGTTCGCTAGTAACTGGCGGCGGGAAAACCTACGTCCTCTCGAACAATCACGTTCTGGGTCTCAGCGATGGCGGCATGAGTGGGCAATCGGTGACGCAACCTGGCGTCATCGAAACAAACTGTTCGACCAAGGGGACGATCCCCGTCGCCACCGTAGCGAACATCATAAGTCTCCAAAACGAACCCATCCCGGCGTTTCCGGTGGACGTGACCACCGCGCTGATTATGAACGGTCAAGTGGATCCCAATGACAATATTTTGGAACTAGGCACGCTCAGCATGGTCAACGGCGTGCAGGTTCCGCAGCCCGCTCCGCCCGCATCAGGGCCCGGCATGGCGGCCACCGTCGGCCAATTATTGGCGAAGAGTGGACGCACCACGGGCTTGACGTGCGCAACGGTCGAGTCCATTGATACAAACATGATCGAGGTCGGATATTCAATCGGCTGCGCAACCACCACTTCCTTCAACGTCACCTACAACGACGAAGTCGTGGTCGGCAACATGACCAATGGCCAAAACTTCATCGGCGACGGAGATTCCGGCTCACTCGCCGTGGACGCAGCGACCGCAACACCTGTGGCTCTGATGTTCGCGGGCAGCGACACTGATGCGGTCGGCAACCCGGTCGGCGATGTTCTGAACGCGCTGAAGAGCACCACTGGGGGAGCGACGTTCACATTTGTCGGCGGCGCTGCGCACGCTGTACCGGGATGCACACTGCCGGGCCTGAGCTCCGTGAAAGTGACGCCGCAATCAGCCGCTGCTCTTCCCGCCAGCACCGTCCAACGCGGCCAAACGGCAGCGATGAACAACAGCTCTCAAATCATGAGTACGCCAGGCGTCTCGGCGTACGGCGGTGGCGGCAGCCTCGATGCGCCGCAAGAGCCCGCCGTAATGATCGTCGTCGCGCCGGGAGCATCGCACGCAGGAATTCCCGCGACGATTGAAGGCGTCCGCACGCGCCTCATCGAATCGAACTCCCCAACGGCCCACGGTCCGTTGACCCAGCAACAAACCGTGCAGCTCGCAACGCAATCGGTGCAGGGGCAAACCGTCACTATCTCCGACGCCGTCATCGCGCAAACCAAATCCATCAAAGATCAGCATGCGGCGGAGCTGATGAGCGATCCCGCGATAATCGGCGTCGGCGTCAGCGCCAGCCTAGATAGCCCCGGCGATCCAGCCCTGATGATTTACGTGTTGAAAGGCAAAGCCCACGGCGCCATTCCTGCCACGATTGACGGCGTGCGCACGCGGATCAAAGAAACCGGCCCGTTCCGCGCCAACGTAGCGCATCCGCTGAAGTCCGCCACTACCGCAGCCGGCTGCCGCGTACCGAAGACCGCGCCAGCCACCCGGCTGAACGCCACTCCGGCAGCGCTGAACGTCGCGCCCAGCGCGCCTGCGGCGCGTAACTCCGGCGACTAGCTGTCCTTGAATCCTTAGCGCCCGTCCCGTCTTTGCGAGACGGGTGTTCTTGCCTTAGCCTTTCTCTGGGTGCACTCCGTCTCGGCGCTAAAATCCGTTTCGATTTCGCAGTTTACAAGCGAAATCGCTCGCCACTTCCATCCGCCGCAACTAATGATATCCTCCACCTCGACCTGACATGGCGCCCAGGAAGCCACCCACTCTGAAGTACGTCTGCCTCGCGATCCTCTTCGTGCTCGCCTGCGCCTACCAAACCCGCGCGATGCTTTACTACTTCCCCGATATGTTTCACCGGGCCGCCGGCTGGCCCTTCGTTCCCGCATATAGCGCCGGCGAGCCGCACCTCAATTTTGTGCAGCCCAACGCGCTCGACGCCGGAATCAAGGAGAACGACGTCCTGGTCGCCGTCAACGGACGACCCGTCACCGGCACAGCGGTGTACGGCGAAGCAATCGCACGCGCCAAAACAGGCGATACGATGCGAGTGACCGTCCGCACGCCCGGTGACGCCACTCCGCGCAACGTCAACGTGACCATCCAGCCTCACCGCCTCGATTTGAGCAGCGCCGTCACCGTGACGGCTGTAATGCTGAAGATTGTCCTGCCGGTATTTTGCATTCTGCTGGGATTCTGGGTAGCAGCGGTGCGTCCGCGCGATCCATCGGCATGGCTTCTCTTGCCCGTGCTGCTGTTTCTCTCAACGCTCTACGGTGCCGGAATCGAAAGCTGGGGCCCCGGGATTCGCGACCTGGCGACGATCTACCGCGTCGGACTCAATTCCGGCTGGCCGCTATCCATGTTCCTATTTGGCCTGTATTTCCCGGAGCGCGCGCCGGAGCGGAAAGATCCTCGCTGGTGGCGCTGGACCGTGACCATTTTTGTTCCCACTCTGATTGTTGTGGTGGTCCTGACGATGATCGAACAAGTCGGCGAAGTCGAGAATTTCGCCGCGGTTGCGCGCCTTGACGCCGTCTTGGAGCGCATGAACCCCCTGATTTTCCTCCTCACGTTCGCCGGCGTGGGCAGCTTCTTCGCGTCCATGAAGATCAAATCGAGCCTGGCGGCATCGCGCGACGTGAAGCGCCGCTTCAATCTGGTTTATGCCGGCGCGACGGTGGCATTGACGCCGCTTTTCATCCTCTCCGTCGTTCAATCGATCAAGAACCGGCCGCTCGAGCGGATTTTTCCGGGATGGCTGGTGCTCGGCAGCCTGCTATTGCTAATGTTTTTCCCGGCGACGCTCGCCTACGCGATCGTGGTGCAGCGCGCGATGGACGTACGCGTGGTTATTCGCCAGGGCCTGCAGTATGCGCTGGCGCGGCACGGCGTCCTCGTGCTGCAAATCATTCTCACCAGCATCATCGTCACCGCGGCGGTCACCCTGGAAAGCGGCGCGCAGCGGAGTCGGCCCGAGAAGATAGTAATTATTTCCGTCAGTTTCATTGCCATTTTGTGGCTGCGGAAATTGTCCGGTTCTGTTCGCGCGTGGGTTGACCGCCGCTTCTTCCGCGATGCCTACAACGCCGAACAGATTCTCTCCGGCCTCAGCGATGAGGTTCGCACCATCGTCGAAACCAAGCCGCTGCTGGAGCGCGTGGCGCAGCGCATCGCCGAATCTCTGCACGTGCCGCGCGTCGCGGTGCTGCTGGAAGACGGCGGCTGGTATAGGCCCGCCTACGCGATGGGTTACGCAGCGGCACCCGAGGGCGGCCTGCCGGATTCCGCCGCCACGATTCAGCGCCTTCGGCGTGATTCCGATCCCGAACGGATTTATCTCGACGATCAAGATTCCTGGATTAACTCATCTTCCGTTTCCGAAGACGAGCGGCGCACGCTCAGCGATCTTCACACCCAGTTACTTCTGCCGCTCTCGATGAAGGAGAAGCTCCTGGGCCTGATCGCCCTCGGCGAAAAACGTTCCGAAGAACCTTACTCCGGCACCGACCTGCGCCTGCTGAAATCCGTCGCCACGCAAACGGGCTTGGCGCTCGCGAACGCGCAGCTAACCAGCGCGATCGCCGTCGAAGTCGGCCGCCGCGAAAAAATGAATCGCGAAATCGAAATCGCGCGCGAAGTTCAGGAGCGTTTGTTCCCGCAGAAGCTGCCGCCGGTTGCCGGAGTGGATTACTGCGGGCGCTGCCGCACGGCGCTGGGCGTAGGCGGCGATTATTACGATTTTCTGGCGCTACCAGGAGGAATGCTCGGCGTCGCTCTCGGTGATATCTCTGGCAAAGGGATTCCCGCCGCGCTGATGATGGCCAGCCTGCAGGCTTCGCTGCGTGCCGAAGCCATGCGCGCCGGCAACGAGATAGCCGCGCTGATGTCGCGCGTCAATCAAGCTTTGTACGAAGCTTCCTCGGCGGATCGCTACGCTACTTTTTTCTATGCGCAATTCGATCCCGCGTCGCGCCGACTCACCTATGTGAATGGCGGCCATTGCGCGCCAATGCTATTTCGCGCAGGCCGAGCTGATGCAGCCGACGGCGCCCCCGGCGTGGAGCGCCTCGGCAGCAAGAAAATCGAACGGCTCGACGCTGGCGGCCCCGTCATCGGATTGATTCCGGAGTGCGCCTACCAGCAAGCGGAGCTTGCACTCGCTGCCGGCGATCTGCTGGTGATTTTCACCGACGGAATCAGCGAAGCCATGAATTCCGCGCTGGAAGAATGGGGCGAAGAGCGCTTGATCGCCACGGTGCGCTCTACACAAGGCTGCGACGCCTCGGATATCATTACCCGCATCATGCAAGCAGCCGATCAATTCGCAGCCGGCGCCCCGCAGCACGACGACATGACTCTGATCGTTCTGCGGTTCGTGTAACGGCGCGTATCTGCGGCAGTATTTGTCTTGCTCCGTGCGCTGCGCCATACCTCTGTAAACGCTCTGTCAAATCTTGGGACTTTCTCTGCGATATCTGCGTCTCTGCGGTAACGATCTCTCCTCCTTCTCGCCACCCAAACATTCTCAGTTGCTTTTCCCGCCCAGCCGCATCTATAAGTGAATGAAGCCAGTCCAAACTAGAGAGGTCCATACGATGAAAATCAAGACCGCAATATTCGCCATAGCGCTCTGCAGCTGCATCATCGCGCTGCCAACCGCATTCGCGCGCACGACGACGCCGCAAAAATCATCCGCGCAGGTAGCCCAATCCGCCCACGCGGACATCGTCAACGCCACCGGCCAGAAAATCGGCACAGCCACATTTTCACCAACCTCTGGCGGCGTACGCGTTGACGTGGACGTGACCCAGCTCCCTCCCGGCACACACGGCATCCACATTCACACAGTAGGAAAGTGCGAAGGCCCCGACTTCAAGACGGCGGGCGGACATTTTAATCCTGCGGGGAAAAAACACGGCAAGGACAATCCGGAAGGCCAGCACAACGGTGACCTGTTGAATCTGGAAATTGGCGCTGATGGCCACGGCACTGCGTCGCTGCTCGACACGGCTGTCACGCTGGGCGACGGCCCCACTTCGCTCTTCCAGCCAGGCGGCACAGCGCTCGTCATCCACGCCAGCCCGGACGATTACAAAACCGACCCAGCAGGAAATTCCGGCGCGCGCATAGCCTGCGGCGTAATTCAGAAATAACGGTCTAGAATTAATTCGTCGCGCGCGGCCCGGAACCGTTGCAAAATTACTGCGTATCGATCGTGCGCAGCGCCGTCTGTTCATCCGGAAAATCTGTGAACACCGTGTGCAGATTCGTCATGTGGAGAATTTCCCGCGCGCGCGGGCTCAAATCCACGGCGTGCAATTCCGCATTATTCTTGCGCGCCGAATACAATCCGCGAATCAACTGGCCGATTCCCGAGCTGTCCAGATAGGACACGTCGCGAAAATTCAGCAGCACGCGCTTGCGCCCATCCTCGAACAGGTCCATGAGAAGTTCGTGGACCGCTTCTCCCTCGATCAGCGTAAATCTTCCGCGCACATCCACTACCGTAACGCTTCCCAATTGACGGGTACTTGCACTAAACCCCACTAACGGCCTCCCCCACAGATGTAGGCCGTCATCTTACCGCAAGCGCCAGCAAATCCCGAAATCGTGGCAGCGTGCGTCAGCGGGCCAGTCTCCGATTACGGCTGCCAGCTCAACCGGTGTCCTCAAGCCGATTCGGTAAACACATATTCATGCTGCCCATCACGAATCGTGAGCGTTCTCTTACCGGCTTTCTCTCCCACAACAAACTCAAATCCGGAGTTCGTCGGATCAATCGTAATAAACGAAATAGTGCCGTCGTCATTCTTCCGCGATGCCACCGCGCTTTTCCATTCCCCAAAATCAAACACCGTCGCGCCATTCTCGCTGAGCACGTCAATCACACCCAACTCCTTGCTCGTATACTTCTTCGCCAGCTTCGCCACCTGCTCGGGCGACGCTGGCACCACCAGCCGTTCGCGCTCCTTGGCCAGTTCCGCCTTGTAGCTCGCCGCTTGCGATGCGACGTCTCCTTCCGCCTCCGGCTTCCCATCGAACAGCACTTCTAGCAATCGCCGCGAGAACGGCCCCAGCAGCATCACTCCCGTATCCGAATTCGTCAGAATCACGGCGCCAATCTGCGAATCCGGCAGCAAGAACCAGTCGCTCTTGAATCCCGCCATGCTCCCGCCGTGACTCACTACCGGCACTCCATATTTCCGGCTCACTTCTAGGCCCATCCCGTACGTCGCGTCTTCGCCCACCGGCACTTGCGGCGCACGCCGCATCAGCAAATTCTCCGACGACACCAGTTGCTTCCCATCTGGCAATCTTCCTTTATCCATCTCCAACCGCACGTACTTGATCAAATCCCCCGATGACGTCCAAACTCCCCCCGCGGGCCGTGCCGGATAAATCGAGTAATTGAACGCCATGCTCGCCACACTAGGCTTGCCGTCCACGTTGTCCCCGTGCGGCGTCGCGTGATCGCTGGCCAATGCCCGCGCATAATCAAAGGTCGTCACGTTCATCTGCAGCGGATCGAAGACCATCGTCTGCATCGCTTTGTCGTACGCCGCTCCCAGTTCCAGGCTCGGATACACGGTGTGAGCGCCGATGTATCCCGCCGCCGTCGCCATCAGGTTGCTGTACTGAAACACTTCGCCGAATTTGCTCGTCGGCTGCATCGTTCCTAGCAGCGCCAGCTCCGATTCCGGCGTCGCATTCTTAAACTCGAACAGCCACTCCAGATCCTGCCGTGGCAGTCCCGTGCACGCGCAAATCAGATTTTCCACCAGCACTTTCTTCGTTGTGTCCGCATCGCCCAGCTTGAATGGCGGATACACCTGGACCACCGGTTCGTCCCAACGCAATTTCCGCTCGTCCACCAATTCCGCCAGCAGTAAGGTCGTCATCCCCTTGGTATTGGACGCCGCCATAAACAGCGTGTTCTCGTCCACCTTCTCCGGCTTTCCAAGTTCCCGCTCGCCGAATCCGCCTTGGAATACGACCTTGTCGTGATCGATCAAAGCCAGTCCCACTCCCGGAATGCCCAGTAGCTTCATCGAACTCTTCACAAAATCCGTCAGCTGCGCGATCCGTGCCGCATCCAGGGGAAGTGCCTGCCGTCCCGCGAACGATTCGCGTTGATACCCCTTCGGCCGCAGGCTTTCATAAATCAGATCAATTGGCGCGCCGCGCTTCTCCACGGTTGGATCCGTTCCGTCAATCAGGATCACCGTCCACGTCGTCCCCGCTCGCAAGGCAATCGCCTCAATCGCCGCTCGCTCGTTCGGCGAAGTCTCGTAATCAAACACCTGCCGCTCGTCCCAACCCTCTCGCGCTGGTCGTGATGTGACGATCTTTAGCGCATGCGTCTGCCCGCCTTTGTAGGCCGCCCACGCTGCCTTCACTGCGGCCCCCGCATCTGGCGCCTGCGCATCGAAAATCGCCAGGTGCGTGTCCGTCTCTGGCGGCGTCAATAGCACCAAATCCTTCCCGGTCTCTAGCGACCAACCCGCCGGCACGGTGAAGGTCGCCCCGCCAGGTGACACCTTCGCTGTGTCCGCCGACACCACCTCCGCCTTCGAACGCGCTTCCTGCGCCCGCACCGCTCCTGCGCCCACCCATCCCAACACCGCGAGAACACTCAACATCATCTTCGGGAATCTGCCATTCATGCTTCTTCTCGTGCGCATTCTCATGGAATCTTCCTCACAGTGGGACCTGCTTCGACGCAGCCAATCTACACGCCGCTCGCGGCGAAATAAATCTGGCGTGCCCCGGGCGCAGCGGCTGTCGCCTCTCCAGCACAATTGCGGATTCGTTGAGCTCTTATTGGACCATTGTGGTTAGCGGTTTGCCTTTTTCGACGATGTAGGCGGAGACCTCTGAGCCGTTGCCGCTGCCGACGTTCTTGGCGGTGTGGACCGTGCCGGCCGGGATGAACATGACTTCACCGGCCTTGAGAGTGACTGGCGGCTGGCCCTCGAGGTCATATTCTAGCGTGCCTTCCAGGACATACACGATCTCTTCGCCCGGATGCGTGTGCTTGGGGACTCCAACTCCCGGGGGGAAATCCACGCGCACCTGGACGACCTCGCGTCCGGGGGTGCTGAGATCGTGGCGCTGGAGCTCGGTGCGCTTGATGGCAGTCTGCTGCGAGTGCACCACGCGCAGCGCCAAGCCGCTTGCGATTATCAGCAACGCCAATGCGAAGATTCGAGCCGTTTTCATGTGAGTCTCCTTTCATGCTTGCGATATGCGTGCGTGAATCCATGCTCGCTTCTAGCTGGATTCTGGTATTGGTGCAAGCATTCCGTTCTCGATATCAAGGTGCGTAATGGGTGAAGACGTAGTCGCGATCTTTCGCAGGGACGTGGCAGGGGAAACAGGCCTCGTGTAGTGCTTTGTCGCCGGGCTTTCCCTCTTTAAAGTCAGCGAATCCCCAGCCGCCGGTCGCGGCGTACTTCTTAGAGTCCTTGACCATGAACTGCATATTCACAGCGGACCCGATAACGAAAGACTGCGCGCCGGGAAATGGGCCGTTCAGCACGCTGTTGTTGTATTCCGACGGGACACGAGTCCAATGAATCGCGGCAATGATGCTGCCGTCCGGGTACGGGAGCGTCCCTTCCTTCATGGCCTTGACAGCTATTTCGTTGCCGAGTTGCGCGCGCAGCTGGTCAACCTTGGGAGCTATCACGAGCTGGTCCACGGCGATCATTTTCCAATCGCGGTATCCGGCCGGGATCTTCACTCCGTAGATCGGCGAGGAGTCTCCATCGGACCGCGCAGATGCGTGGGGAATGTAAATGTGAGCAAGAATACCCGCCAGCGTTACTCCTCCAAGCACCAGGAAACTGATCCGTTTCATGTGTTCCTCCGTTTAGGATTTTGAGCACCACCCTTTGGCCTTCACAGTCACGCGTTCACTTAGTTCGGCAACTCTGTTCCCGCCTGCTCCGCGACCATGTATTTGGCGTACCAGTCGGGCCAATTCGCATCTCGCGCTCCGGTGCGCTTTTCGTGCTCGCCGTGCGCGGCCTCGGCCCGCCGCATAGCGTTCGCCAAATCGTTTGCCGATGCGAAGGTTGTCGCGGCGGGGTCAACGCGGCCGGGCAGCCGCGCCGTAATTTCCTGGAATAGCCAGCCGTTGCCGTCCGGATCTTTGAACGAGGCGAATGACCGATAGCTGCGATGCTCGGGATCTGGGCCGCTGACGCGGACGCTTCCAAACAGGTATGTCTCGTCCTTGCCCGCGTACACGCCGTCGTTGTGGAACACCTCGCTCACTTGGACGCCACGTTCGAGCAGCGCTTTGCGGGCGGCCGCGATATCGGAGACGACCAGGTAAAGACCCTGAGCGGATCCCGGCGCCGCCGGGGTGACGTTCTGTCCAAAGATGACCGAGCAGCCGGAGCCAGGAGGTGTGAACTGAGTTACGCGAAAACCTTTCCCGCTGTCGTAGTCGGCGTCGAGCCGCCAGCCAAGCTTCGCGTAGAACGCTTTGGCGCGGTCCACATCCGAGACGGGGATCACTACGATCTCGAATTTCATATCGCCTGTCGCGGCGGTCGGGTTGATGCTGGGGACTGCGTTCGTGCTCATAGTTGCCTCCCGGGTTTTATGATTTATTTGCCTTCATTGCCACACCGAGCTGAGTGGCGCGATAGATCCGCTCCTAGAAGCAAGGCCACCGTTTCGAGTAGCATTGGGTTCTTGTCTATGCTGCGGTTCATCGACTCGGATGCCGAAGGGGGCGCGCAGGATACATGTGATTCGGACTGAGCGACCGCGACTTTTACTCAGGTCATTCGCATTGTCAAGAGGAGGCTCGTATGCACGCCGTGGCCGCAAGGATGCTAAACGCGTTTTGTTCTAGGTGAAGTGGGTACCGCGACGACAGTTGAATCGCCTACTGCTTATAAACCACGCGAGGTCCGCTAACTTGCTTTGCCTGGAGGGCGACATCAACTTCAACGCGATCGGCGATTTTTATGAACGGAATGCCGCTATTCATCCCGTACTCCTTGCGATCGAAGGCCATCGAGCCTTTGATATTGCCGGTGCCCGTACCCTTGCCGGACAAGGTGAGGCTCAGAGTCTCGGGTTTCGACACTCCGCGTATTGTGAACGTGCCCGGAATATCAAAGGTCGTGGGGCCTGTCTGTTCAATCTTCGACGAATGAAATGTAATGTACGGATTATCTTTCGCGTCGAAGAAATCCTTGCCCTTCAATTTGCCGTCCTTCAGGCTGCTGCCCGTATTCACGCTAGCGGCGTCAACCTTGATGTCCAAGGCGCCTGTGGTGACATCCGGAGACGTGAATTTCAGAGTGGCTTCCCACTTTTCGAAAACGCCCTCGATAGGCACCGAGGCCTTCACGTTGAACGTAATCTTGAAGCCGCCCGCGGGTGGCGTAACTTCGAAAACGGGAATGTCCGCAGGAGCCTGCGCGCGGCTCGCAGAGGAAAGCAAGATCAACGCCACGAAGCATAAAACTGTCAGTCGCATGTTGTAAGCCCTCTGACGAAACGGTCGGCTGGCAGTCCAGATCCGTTTCGGGGCTCCAAGTCTACATCAGTGCGAAGGTCGTTCCCAACCGCTGCTCAACCGGCTAATCGCAGAATCGTGCAAATTCTGACGAAAACATTGAATCGGTTCAGTTTCCTCTCAACCGTTATAATGTTTGCATGATGGATTCGCCGGCGCAGCACATGCAGTGCATGGAGGTCTGGGGCGGCAGCCAACTTACTTCCAGCGGTGTCGAACTGGGTGGGCTGGACGTGTGGGTTTACAGCAAACCTTTCGGCGAGGCCCAGCGTGGCGGCGACGTTTACTACGTTTCCAGTTGCGCCTCTGGCCGGATCAGCCGTTTACTGCTCGCCGACGTTTCCGGCCACGGTCAATCCGTCGCTTCTACCGCGGCCGACCTGCGCACGCTGATGCGCCGCTTCGTCAATCGCCTGGATCAGAAAGAAGTCGTCCGCCTGCTCAACGAGCAGTTCACGGCGCTTTCCCGGCATGGCAGTTTTGCGACTGCGGTTCTTACTACGTTTTTCGCACCTACTCGCCGTCTCTCACTTTGCAATGCAGGTCATCCACGCCCTCTTTTGTTTCGCGCGACCGAGGGCCGCTGGTCCCTTCTCGGTCATGGCCACGACCACCCCGAGAAGAAACCGCTGAGCAACATTCCGCTGGGAATGTTTCAGATCGCCGATTACGAGCAGCTTGATGTGGAACTCGATCCCGGCGACTGCCTGGTCAGCTACACTGACGCGCTGATGGAATCGTGCGACGCCGACGGCGAGATGCTGGGTGAAGAAGGACTGCTGCGGATCGTTAATCTGCTGGGAAACGTCCCAGGGGAAAAACTAATCCCAGCGCTGCTGCAGGAAATCGGCGAACGATTTCCGCAAAATCTAGCAGCTGACGATGTAACCCTGCTCGTCGTGCGCGCCAATGGCCGCACCCTGCATTTTAGCTTTCGGGAAAGACTTGAGGCGTTCGGGCGGTTCTTGAAAACCCTATTCCGCTCGCTGAATCCCCGAGCAGAGCGCGCCCCGTTCCCTGACGCCAATCTCGCCAATCTCGGCGGCGTCATCATACCCGCACTGGCGCGTCGCTGGCGTGCCCCTCGCCCAGCCTCGAAATAATTTGCGAGACGCAGCGCGTTCGAGCTGGCAACGTTAACCAGGTATGTGGATTACTTCCGAACGCACGTTAACGAGATCGCTGTCCGCGCCAATCCGGCAGCCCCGTTCACGTGCGATGCCGCGCTGGACATCTCGCCAGGCGGCATCGCTCGCTGTCACCCGCCCCTAAGCACTCGCGGCAGCTGCTTCTTCAGCGACCTTGGTGCAAACGATTGTTAACCCGCTCTTGTTGGCGTCGAATCGTTCTTTCCGATCCAAGCTCTTCAAGAATTCCCTGGCGGCTTTGCCGATCGCCGCCGCCATTGAACCGGTATCAACCTCTATCGTTCGTCCTTGCGGACCATTCGTGCGGTGCTGGTATTCCAGTTTCACTGCGTACATGGATTCTCCCTCCGCTCCTAGGATAACCCGAACATTGCAAGCGGTGTTTTACTTTTCCGGCGTCTTCGTTTATCAGGTCCGACCGCTTCGTCCAATTCGATTCTTGCTGCCAGCCTCGAGACTCACGATCTTTCCGCAGTGGCCGGTCATGCCGTCCGCCCGGCTTTAGCGCCTCTTTGTGCTACGATTCCCCGCCGGGAGGCCTTCATGAAGATGTTTCTGCTGGGCGCGCTTTTCGCGTCGTCGATTCTCTTCGCCGTTCATTCCCAACAATCCACGCAGACGCAGCGAGTTCCACTATTCGAAAATGAGGACGTGAAAGTGTGGAGGTCCGTAATCTTTCCGGACGCACCGCTCGCCATGCATCGGCACGAACATCCACGCGTAATCGTCGCGCTGACGGGTGGAACCATGAAGATCGTCGAACAGAACGGACCCGCTGAGTCTCATGTGTGGGAAAGCGGCAAGGCTTACTGGCTGCCCGCAAATCCGCCTAACACCATGCACGCCGACGTCAACGCCGGCGATAAACCGATTGAGGTTGTCGTGGTCGAGTTGAAAAAAGAAAACTAATCCGGGATGCTACGAGGCTATTTCGGCCAGCCAGGTATCCAGCACCTGCAATTGCTCCGGCGCGGGATTGATGAACGTCACGCCCATGCCCATCCCATGTTGCACGTAAACGATCTTGCCCTTGGTCTCGAACACGCCTTGATCGCGTGAGATGCGCACATCCAAGCCCGTGCCTTCCGGCAGTGTGATCAGCACGTCCACGTAACATCCTTTGCGGCTGATCTCCGAAATCCGCCCGGAAATGCGCGTATCGGTGTGTGGCTCGCGCAACTCAATGCTGGCGATGAGCGTGAAACGCGGCACTTCGCGGTGTTCGCGATAAGGTCCGCCAGGGTTTACAGGTGCACCGGAGAATCCACCCATGAGCTTTTCTCCTACCGCGCCTTAGCCAATCCCAGAACTCGTGCCAGTACCCGTGCCAAGATTTGTGCCAAAGCCTGTGTCAGATTGGCATACCTCCCTCGCCCCTGCCACCTTTCTCTCTCCCGCCTGCCGCCAAAAATGAACCGCCGCTTTCTATTCGCCTGCTCACTTACTCAGATGATCAGAATGTCTGTGCGTCTACCGCCCGCGTTTCGTCGTGCGCGGCAGCCGGCTCCTTGCCACTTCTGCGAACGAGGCGTGTGCATCGTGATAATATTACCAAAGCGTAACGTCGTATCGCTTTTTCGGCTCTCCGTACTTATACCGATGCCCGCCGTGGCTGTTTTCGCTTTCTTGACGCCCGGCTATTGGCTCTGGCACGGTCCTGCGTTAACCTAGGGCTCAGGTTGGTGGATCCGCTGCTGCTGCGCCGGCGGCAGTTTTTGGGGCTGCGGATTCTCCATGATTTCGGAAAGATATTTTGCGCGAAAGGGAAACTGCTTCCAATTGAAAGCAAGCTTTCGCATTTTCCGATTTTCGCCGGTGTTTGCACATTCCGAAGGCGGAAAGAGGCAAGCCACCGCGGACCGTTGCGCATGTCCCGCGGCCACTATGGTTCACAGCATTATTAAGCAGGCGGGCAGCTTCATCCCGCTGCGCCTTTAGGCTGCCGGAACCGCCGAGTTCCGGAGAGAGGTCGCGCAAATGGAGCCAGCAACCCGTTCAGGTAATCAGCTTCGGGAACTTCGTAGCCGTCTGGGCGTAACGACGCGGGAAGTGGAAGAACTCAGCAAGAAGATTGCCCTCGAATCGGAAAACGAGGAGTTCTACATTTCCAACGCTTGGCTGACGCAGATCGAGAACCGCAACTCCGTCCCCAGCATCTATAAATTATTCAGCCTCAGCGTGATCTACCGCACCAAGTTCACCGACCTGCTCGCGGCTTTTGGCGTCCTGCTGGACGAAACCATGCGTTACCAGCTCTCCACGCCGCTGCAGAATACTCATTTAGCCGCGCTCGAAGCCCCCGCCGACGGCAAGGTGGTGAACTTCCCGGTGCGTTTTGACCGCGGATTCAATCTGGAAAAGACCAACTTGCTTTCGCGGATGGTGGAGTTGTGGGGCGAAGTTCCGATTTCGTTCATTCAGAGGCTGGATCTGCGCCACTGCCAGTACGGATATATAGGCACCGACGATTCTTCGATGTATCCGCTGCTTCGGCCCGGCTCGTTCGTGCAGATTGATAGCCATGTGAGCCGCACGCACCCTTCGCGCTGGCGCACCGAATTCGACCGGCCGATTTATTTTATTGAATTGCGCGACAGCTATGCGTGTTCCTGGGTGGAATTGCGCGGTTCGGAACTCACCTTGATTCCCCACCCTCTTTCCGGTTCGGCGATCCGGCAATTCCCTTACCCGGATGAGGCCGAGATTATTGGACAGGTAACGGGCGTAGCGATGCGCCTGGTTTCGGCCGAGCCATCAGCCGCTGCTCCAAAATAGCCAGGGCCACTTTCAGGTTGGAAAATACCAATTCGCTCGACAACGAATCGATTCCCACGGGGACGGCCACGCGATATGGTTCCAGTCCCTTCCAGGCTACGATGAAATCGCCGGCCGCCACGCGTGTGCTCTTCAAGTAGGCTTCCAGGTCATACACTAGTTCTTCCAGCGAGGCGGCCACCAGTTCTTCGAACGCTTCGCGATGGCAATCCGCCAGCGCTTCGCACGCAGCTTCTTCTGAAAAGCGCAGCGCGAGCCCCTGGTGATAGTACATACCGGTGTTGTAGTCACGCGTGGAAGCCAGGTAGATCAACCGCTCGAGCGGCTGGGCCATATCCACCAGCGTGCGGCGGCGCAGATCATCCGCGGCCGCCAGCACATCCATGTGTTTGGTCGGACCGGGCATGGGCTAAATCGCCGCTCCGTGGCCCGCCGAATCGCGGCGGAACGATTCCAGCGCCGGCGGATTCAGAAACGCCAGCGACTTTTCCGAAGCCGCACATACGCGTTCTGCGGTGGCCGTCAGCACGCGCACCATGCTCCGCGCCCCATACGGCCCGCGCAAGTACAGTAAGATCCGCAACGCGCGGCACGCCATCAACAACAAAGCGAAGTCCAGCGCCAGCCGGATTTCCGTCAGCAGGCTCAGCTTCGCGTGCAATCGCGAATAGGCCAGGTGGAAATGCATCAGATTGCGTATTTCGCTGCGCACCCGCCGCACCCACATCAATGAAATCCTGCTGCGCTCCTGCAAGAACAATTCGCTAATCTCCCCCGGGCTCGTCGCCGTCACGTAACGATAATCTTCCTGATCAAATATTCGCTCGATCAAATTTTCCGGCAGCAGTCCCAATTGCAGCGTCCGCAAAGCTTGCCGCGCCTCCACGAACTGCCGCCCGCACCCTTCCACCGGCGCGCTTTTCCTGCGCGCCAGCGCCCACAAAACCACCAGCAGCCCGACGCCCAGCGCCAAATACAGAACCAGGGCGATCATTCGCGTGCCACCCCGCCCAGCTGCGACCGCACCGAATCCAAACGCGCCCGCGTGCCGTCCACCAGTGCGTCGTATCCCGCGCTGCCACCGCCCCCTCCGGGAGGATCCGGGTTCGGACTGTGAGTCCATAGCGCGACCGTCCATACGATCAGTGCAAAGAAATACGCCGTCGTCTGCAAAATAGGCCAGACGGCGTCGAAGCGTGGCCCAACGAATGACCGAAGCTCGAGGGTCGTCAAGCTCACCCCCACGTACGCGCCAAAACCCACGATCATGCCGGTTACATTTTTGCCAAGCTCGATGCGATAGTAAAAAACGATCGCCAGCACCGTCGCCAGTACCAGCGCTTCAATCACGCGCAGATCCCGCTCCAGTTCCACCGTCGCGTTTGACGTGGACCATACCGTCCGCCGCGCCACGTGCCATTCCACGTAACAGAAAGTCGCCGCGAACACCACCCAGCTTGCCACCCGCGCAAATCGCTCTGCTCCGGGATAAGCAGCCAGCGCTTGCCGCACGATTTCCAGCACCACTGCGCAGCCCATCGCCAGCGTGGCAAATTGCGTCGGCCAATACCATGCTTCGTAAAATTCCAGCCTCGAGTGCCCGATGAACAGCCCCGCCGATACAATGAACACGCAGGAAATGTACGCGTAAAAATAGATGTACTTCGTGAACGTCTTGGTCTGAACGGAACGCACCAACAGCAGCAATTCAATCAACAATCCGGCCGGCCACAGAAGTGAACTTAACATGTCTGTCACTGGCGCAAATCCTAGCACAAAACCGGGAGGAGAATTAGCGCTTTCTCCCCCGATCAGCACGCTCCTTCCGGCTGTTTACTCCACCAGCAATGCATGGCCCCTCTCAGACTGCCGCCACAGCCTTGGGAGGCACTGGCGGTTGCGTTCCATCGAACATCCAGGCGAATGTGCCGGTCATCTTGGGCGGCACTGGCGGCTGCGTCCCATCCAGCATCCGCGCAAACACGGCCATCATTTTGGGCGGGACCGGCGGCTGTGTACCGTCGAAAAACGCCGCCTTAGGCGGGACCGGCGGCTGCGTTCCATCAAGCATAGCCGTCGACGTATTGTGGGAAGACAAGTTGCCGGGGGACAAGTTCGCCGCCGAGCCAAGAATCACTAACACAAACACTACTGCTCTAGCTGTCGGGTTCATCGCGATCTCCTCTTTTTTGGTCTAGGCGCGTTTCAGCGCGCTGCGACCGTACAGGGGAGGCGCGGCTCCAGCGTCGCGCGGCGGGAAATGCTTGGAATGCGAAGCAGGAATCGCGGCACTACGCGAATTATGGGGAAACATCCGGAGAGCGAACAGCAACTAACCGCTTCGTCACGTCCGTGGCGCAAGCAGGTCGCCCGTAGTTACTGCGCAGCAGGCCCGAGTTGTTACTGTCGTTACTAGGCCATTATGCCGTTACCACAATGGAACCCCTGCGGTACATACGTATATCCACACTTTCCCGCCTCTGGCATCCTGTGTCGAGTTCTAGACCAGCGAGGACCTGTGCCGGATATTCACGCTCACAACGAGCCGCATACGGATCGTCAAGCCGTCCCGCACTTCGAGCCGGAGCAAATCCGTGAGCATCTGCATCTTCTGGATCGCAAGCAATGGTGGTTGTGGTCCACCACCGTCGCCGTGATTCTGTTGCTCACGCTCGCCGTAGCGTCCTTCGCCTTCCCGGCGATCCTCAGCCACGAAGAATCCACCTATTCGTTCTATCTGAATCAGGCCGTCCGCGCTCTGGTGGGCCTCGTACTGGTGTTCAGCGTCTATTTGGTTTATCAGCAAGTCCAGCTCAGTCGCCTTCGTCTCGAGGTGGCAGACCAAATGCAATCTCTCGCCAAGGTGGAAACTCTGGCTTCGGAAGTTTATAAGCTCGCGGCTCTCGATCAACTTACCGGTCTTTACAATCGCCGCTCTGGCGAACAGCGCCTCGCCCAGGAAATGAGCCGCGCACAGCGCCACGGCCGACCCCTCACCGTTCTGCTGATGGATCTCGACGGCCTAAAACAAATTAACGACCGCCACGGCCACGCCGCCGGCGATACCGTGCTGAAAGGGTTTGCCGATCGCCTGCAACGCGCTATTCGCGGTTCCGACCTGGCCGTGCGTCTGGGCGGTGATGAATTCATGGCCCTGCTTCCGGAATGTCGCGCCGAAGAGGTTCGCCACGTTCTGGCCCGCCTGGAAGGCCTCGAATTCGAGTTCGACGATAATAAGCTGCGCCTGCAGTATTCCCGCGGCTGGACAGACTATGCCCCTGGCGAAACACCACAGGAACTCCTGAAACGCGCCGACGCCGCGCTCTACGACAACAAGCGCGCCGGAAAGCGCAGTGTGGTAGCTCCGCTGCAGTCTCCGGTTACGCAGTCTTCGGTGTAACAGCCGGAACAGCATTCCAAAGCGTGGCCCGGCAGTCTGGACCAAGCTCTTTTTGAGTCATGCGGCGGGTTCGTACGCGGAATCGTGCAACCAAACGCCAGCGGAGCGCGTTTCACAACAAAAATGTTCCGGTGAGGAACAATACTCGAAATATCTCTTGCGCCATTTCGAGGGTTACTCGTAAGATACGCCCTAGTTAGAGGAAAGATACCATGCCCAAAGAGAAACCAAAGGTTAACATCGGAGAAGTGATTAAGTCCTACCGCGCCGACCGCGGCTTGTCTCAAGGCGATATCGAACGCCGCACCGGCCTGCTCCGTTGCTACCTCTCGCGCGTCGAGAACGGCCACACCGTTCCCTCGCTCGAAACCCTCGCAAAAATTGCCGAGGCCATGGAAATCTCCCTCGCCGACTTTTTCCCAGGCAGCGATACGCCCGGAGACCGCGAAACCCGCAAAATGCTAGGCGAACTCTCCGAAGAAGAAATTCGCTTTCTCGCTGACATCAAAAAATATTCCACCACCCTATCCGATGATGACAAAAAGCTAGTCCTAGCCATGATCCGCAAAATGGCCACCATCACCCCGCCCCCATCGCGCGTAAACGGCAAATCCGCCAACATCGGCCGCCGCCCCGAATATTAGATCCAACCCGCGGCAACGCCATCGGCCGTCGTCTTGTCATCTGCCGTTATCTGTGTTCATCTGCGGCGCCTTCGAACCCCACAACACCTCGCACAACCGCCGCTAGCAACAAGCCGCACCAATTCGTTACAATAGTAAAGACATGACACAGAAGCGTCATAAAACCGTAGGCGTAAAAGTCGGCAAAATCCAGGTCGGCGGCGGCGCGCCCGTAGTCGTCCAGTCCATGACCAACACCGACACGGTGGACATCGCCTCCACCACTCAGCAATGCCTGGAACTAGCCCAAGCCGGCTCGGAGTTAGTCCGCATCACGGTAAATATTCCAGAAGCGGCCGCAGCCGTCCCCGAAATCAAAAAACGCCTGCTCGATGCCGGCTGCGACGTACCCCTGATCGGCGATTTTCATTACAACGGCCATGTGCTGCTCACCAAATATCCCGACTGCGCCAGCGCGCTCGATAAACTGCGCATCAATCCCGGCAACGTGGGCGCCGGACAGCGCCGCGACGAACAGTTTTCCACCATCTGCAAAGTAGCCCGCGACCACAACAAGCCCGTGCGCATCGGCGTGAACGGCGGCTCGCTCAATCAAGAACTCGTCATGCGCAAGATGCAGGAAAACACCGACAAAGACCTCGGCAAATCATCCGAAGAAATCATCAACGAGTGCATGGTCCTCTCCGCCCTGGAATCCACCACGCTCGCCCTGGAATGCGGCCTGCGCAAAGATCAAATTATTATTTCCTGCAAGGTATCCCGCCCGCACGATCTCGTCGCCATCTATCGCGACCTCGCCGCGAAAACCGATCAGCCGCTGCACCTTGGCCTCACCGAAGCAGGCATGGGCGCAAAAGGTCTCGTGTGGTCGTCCGCATCCATGGGAATTCTGCTCGATGAAGGTATCGGCGACACCATCCGCGTCTCTCTGACGCCGCGCCCCGGCGGTGATCGCCGCGACGAAGTTTACGCCGCCTGCGAGCTACTGCAATCGCTCGGCCTGCGCACCTTTGCGCCGAGCGTCACCGCCTGCCCCGGCTGCGGACGCACCACCAGCACCACCTTCCAGGAATTAGCGGAAAGCATTCAAGGTTACATTCGCGACAAAATGCCGGAGTGGAAGCGCTACTACGAAGGCGTGGAAGCCATGAAGCTCGCCGTGATGGGCTGCATCGTGAACGGCCCCGGCGAATCCAAAGCCGCCAACATCGGCATCAGCCTCCCGGGCACCGGAGAAGCCCCCCGCTGCCCCGTCTACATTGACGGCAAACATTTCAACACCCTGGAAGGCAACTACGACGAACTCTCCGCCGCATTCCAAAAACTAGTGGACGATTACATCTCCACAAAATACTCGAAGCGCGAACATCCGCTCCCAGAAGTAAATGTCCCACCGCCAACCGCAGCGGCCGCCGCAAAATCAGCGCTCCGCGTTCTTGCGTAAGGTAGCATAGGCAATCTTGCCTGTGCGCTTCGTGCCCATCCCAATCCGGCGCTCTCTGTTAGACAACTTGGCATTCCCATCCGTCGTACGAACCGCGAAACTTCCGCGCAATGCGATACAGCTCGACAACTGCCTCGTCCAGTTCGGCTCGATTGACTGATTGGAGCCTTACAACACAAATGCCCTTCGCGTACTCGTCGTCGCGATCTTCGGACTCCGAATCAATTCTGTAGCCGAGCAAAGTTACCGCGCTTCTGAATCCTGCGCGGTCTCCGTCGTCCTTGAAGTACGCCCAATGCGTCACGTCACGTGGCGCGGTCAGTGCGTCGCCTTCGGATCTAAGCACTTCCAATACGTTGCCGTTCAGCATGCGCTGAAGTTGTTCTTCGGACGGATGCAGAACATCCAGATATTGGCGCCACTCTGAGTCCTGCTGGCTCCCCCATTCGAACTGATATGTTTGAAAGACTTTATTCGTCTCTAAAACCGCAGACTCCAGGTTTTCGGGATCTTCTCCATAAAAATAGAACTCTCGTCGTCCTTGCGTGGTTATGGTTCCGGCCAGAAGTCCTTTGCACTTTTGATTCAAGGCCTGCGCGATTCGCTTATCCAGCGCGATCAGCGAATCGAATTCCGAGTCGTCGCTGAGACCGTCCGGGCGAGGCGATTTCAGCTGCACCCAAATCCACAATAACCAGAGTCGGTTTCGATCGGGAATTTCGCTGCGAAGACCGAGGTCAAGGAAGATGGAGGCCAACTTACCGTTGACGTTGGTAAGATAGCAATTCCAATCGTGCGGCATCCGCACACTATTTCATACAGACGATGCGTTGCCAAGCACTCGACGCTGTTTCTCATTAAGCGCTATGGGCGCTCCGCAAACCGCTAGGAAGCGTTTCACTCGTGCCTTAACGCATTCAAGGGATCAGTGCGCATCGCCCGCCGCGCCGGAATGTAACTCGCCGCCAGTGCCACACACGTCAGCAGCACGGCCACACTCGCAAACGTAATCGCATCCGTCGGCCGCACGCCGAATAGCAAGCTCGCCATCAATCGCGTCAAAGCCAATGCCGCCACCACGCCGATCGCCACTCCCGACAAAACCGCGCCAATCCCCTGCCCCATTACCAATTTCAAAATATCGTCCGACTGCGCGCCCAGCGCCATGCGTATCCCAATCTCGCGCGTGCGCTGTTGCACCGTGTACGAAATCAATCCATATAATCCGATCATCGCCAGAATCAGCGCCAGCCCCGCGAAGCTCCCAATCAAATACGAAGGATAACGCCGCAAAAATACTGACGAAGTCTGGTTTGTAAAATGCTCCATCGTTTGCGGCTGAACCAAAGGCAGCTGCTGGTCAATCTCGTGCAGCGCAGCTTGCGCCGAGCCCACAAACGCTGCCGGGTCGCCCGCCGTCCGCACCATGTACGTCAGATAACCCGAAGGCCCCTGCTCGTTCGCCACATAAATCACCGGCACCGCGGGCCCAGCGAGATCGTCTTGGGCAACATTGCCCACGACGCCCACAATCTCGCGGTAGGGTTCTCGCGCGTCAAAAGTAAATCGCGCACGTTTCCCCGCGGCCTGTTCATTCGGAAAATATTTATTCACGAACGCTTGGTTCACCATCATTACCCACGGAGCATCGAACTTGTCTATCGCGGAAAACACGCGCCCGGAAATCAGCGGAACTTTCAGCGTGGAAAAATATTCCGGCGTCACCGATATAATGTCGCACTCGTCTTCCTGTCCCGCCGCCGTAGCGCGCCCCTGAACCACAAAGCGGATGGTCCCGCCACTTCCGCCAATCGGCAGTGCGCTCGTCACACCCACACTCTGCACACCCGGCATATTGCGCAGCTTTTCGCTGAACTGGTGTTCGAACAAACGAGCGGCCGCGCTATCTCCCGGATAGTCCTTGTCGAAGGGATAAGAGCTGTTCGGCAGATTCACGCTAAAAGTCAGCAAGTTTTGCTGATCGAAGCCGGCATCCTGATGCAGCAAAGCGTGCAGGCTTTGCAGCATCAATCCCGCGCCCACCAACAACACCAGCGACACCGCAATTTCCGCCGCCACCACGGCATTCCGCAAGCGCGCGTGCGCCGTGCTGGTGCCGCCGCGCGATTCATCTTTCAATGCGTCGCTCACTTTCGTTTGCGACATGGATAGCGCCGGAACCAGCCCGAAAAGCACCGCGGTTAGCAGCGTCACGCCGCAAAGGAATGCCAGCACAGGCAGATTCGTTCCCGCTTCGCGCAGATTGGGCAGCGAACTAAGTACTTGCTGCGGAATCGCGGCGATCAGCACGTTCACGCCCCACCGCGCCGCCACAAATCCCACCACCGCACCCAACGCCGCCAGCAGCACACTTTCCGATAGCAGTTGCGCGATCAGTTGTCCGCGACTCGCGCCCAGGGCTGTGCGAATCGCGAATTCTTTCCGCCGGCCAGCCGCGCGCGTCATCATCAAATTCGCCACGTTCGCGCACGCAATCAAGAGCACAAATCCCACCGCGCCGAAAATTACCAGCAGCAACGGCTGCACCTGCCCCACAATTCTGTGCCGCAGCGTCCCGATGTTCACAAACACGGATCCATCCTGCTGTGGATATTCCCGCGCCAGTTGCGCCGTGATCCCGTCCATTTCCGCCTGCGCCTGTGCCATGGTTACTCCGGGCGCTAGGCGTGCAAACACCTCCATCCAGCGCAGGTTTCGCCGGGTCAGCAGGTCCTGGTTGGCATGCATGGGAACCCACAACGGAAAATCATTCGAGGGCGCAAACTGAAAATCGCGCGGCAGCACTCCGACAATGGTCACCGGCTTGTTATCGAGCGTAACCATGCGGCCAATCACCTGCGGATCGCCGCCGAAATCGCTGTGCCAGTATCCGTAGGTGAGCATCGCCACGTGCGGCCCATCGCCCACATCTTCGCCATCCACAAATCCGCGGCCCAGCGCCGGCTTCACTCCCAGCGTCGCAAAAAAATTCGGCAGCACCTGAATCGCAAACACCGCCTTGGGCTCGCCATTCCCCGCCAAAGTAAACGTGTCGAACTCGTACGCGGTCAACGCTGCGAAACTTTTTGCGGACTTTTTCCAATCCACGAAATCCGGGTAGGAAGTGTTACGGCTCTCCAATTCGTTGTCGCGCGTCTGCGTGCGCCCCTCGCCCAGCGTCACCAAACGATCTGGCTGGTAATACGGCAGCGGCCGCAGCAAGGCCGAATAGACCACCGAGAAAATCGCGGCGTTTGCCCCAATCCCCAGCGCCAGCGTCAACACCGCCACCAAAGTGAACCCCGGGCTCTTCGCCAGCACGCGCGTCCCATACCGCACGTTCTTCCACAGTGCACCCATCAGCGCCCTTCCAAAGTTTCACCGCGGCACGATTTCAAGAATCCGCGCGTCATTTTTCCCAACGGATTTTGTAGTGGCCGGTCGCATCCTTCAACGTTACGCGCACCAGCCATTCGCCCTTGATAGCTTGAATGTTCGTCGTATCCATGCTGGCGCGTTCCGTTGTGCCGATTCTTGTACGCACTGCACCGGTGGGATCGATCAACTCCCAGCGAACCAGCCCGTGCTCAACTTCTGCAGAAATATTCAAATGCACCATGTCCGACGAGCTGTCCAAGCGAAACCGGTACTCAGCGACTTTCGTCTCGTTCGTGAAGCTTTCGTCCTTTTTCAGTTCCGGCTGCTCGTCAATCACCAGGGTGCGATCTGCAGAAGTCGTCGGGGCAGGATTAGATGGAATTTCAATGCGCACATCCCTGCGCGGATTCGGCGAAGACGCCGCCGTGCTGGAAACAATGGCTCCCAGAACAAGAGCGCAAGCGCCGACCAACCACGCACCGCGAATCGCCTGCCGGACATTGCTGCTATCCATTTTCATTGGCACACCTCGCATGTCGTGTTCGTTTGCAACCAACATGCCAAGTTCGGCGCGGCGCAATGTATTGATTCCCCGCGAATTACCCGCGAACGGTTTCCCTCGCCAGCCTTACCACTGCTCGCCTGTGGGACGCGCCGAACGCCCGCAACCGCCGCCCTCGCACCTTCACCTCGGAAATCCATTGAAACCCAGCGAATCTCCCGGCAAATTGATACCTGTCGCAGCCACTCGCGGCCCACTGGAACAACACCGCCGATGACTCACGCATTTCCCGCAAGTGGCGCGAGAAAAAATGTCTGACGCCACCACCACCCCGCAAGCCACGCCATCAACCGCGCCTCCGCGGCACCGCGGCGCAGAAAAGCCCCACTGGCGCTTCGGCTTCTGGAGCCTGATCGTCACCCAATTCCAGAACGCCTTCAACGACAACGCCATAAAATTTCTGGTCATCTACCTCGTCGTCGCAATGAACTTTCCGAAAGAGCAACGCGACCTGCTGGTCCTGATCGTCGGCGCCCTCTTCGCTCTCCCCTTCATTTTCTTCTCGCTCACGGGCGGATACTTCGCCGACCGCTACAGCAAACGTAGCGTCGTCATCGGCACCAAGCTGATGGAAATATTCGTGATGGGCGTCACCATCCTGGGCCTGTGGCTAAATAATCTTCCGCTCGAGTGCGCCGCCGTCTTCCTCATCAGCACGCAATCCGCGCTCTTCGGCCCTTCGAAATACGGCCTGCTCCCTGAAATCCTTCCCGAGCGCCGCCTCTCCTGGGGCAACGGCATCATAGAGCTAGGCACGTTCGTCGGCAGTATCGGCGCGGTGATGGCGGCCGGATTTCTCGCCGAACACTACCGTAATCACGAAGCCATGGCCGGCGTAGTTCTGCTCGGTTGCACACTCCTCGGCTTGGCCACCAGCTTCGGAATTACGCACGTCCCCGCCGCCAACCCCGCTAAAAAATTCCGCTGGAATCCATTTGGAGACCTGGTCACACAGATCAGAACAATTCGCGCTGACCGCGTCCTAGGTTGGGCCGTGCTGGGTAATTCGTATCTGTGGTTTCTAGCCGCGCTGCTGCAATTCACGATCGTCGTCTACGGCCACGACGTGCTGCGCATTGACGACACCCACATCAGCTATCTGCAAGCAGCGGTAGGAATCGGCATCGGCCTCGGCAGTTTCGCCGCAGGCTATCTCTCCGGCGGAAAAATCGAATACGGGCTAATCCCACTCGGTGCCGTCGGCATGACCCTCTTCGGCGCGCTCCTCTATTTCGACCGCCCCGCCGAAGCCCTGGCTGCGTGGCTGCAACTAACCGCGTCCCACACGGGCATCCCGCTCGCGCAAAACGTCGGCACGTTCATCGTAAACATCGTGCGCCTGCGTATCCCCGACCTCTGGCTCCTCGGCTTCTTCGGCGGCTTTTTCGCGGTCCCGCTCAACGCCCTGATCCAACATCGTCCCCGCCCCGCAGAAAAGGGCGGCGTAATCGCAGCCGCGAATCTCTTATCGTTCGTCGGAGTATTCCTAGCCGCCGGCGCCTATTTCTTTTTCTCCACAGTCCTGCATCAAACCCCCGCCGGCGTTTTTCTCGACGGCGCCATCCTCACCCTAGTCACAACCGCCTATTCGATTTATCTGTTGCCAGATTCCCTCCTCCGCCTGGTCCTCTTCATGGTCACCCACTCCATCTACCGCATCCGCGTTGAAGGCCGCGACAACATCCCCGAATCCGGCGGTGCCCTGTTCGTCTCCAATCACATGTCCCTTGTGGACGCGCTCCTCCTCCTCGCCTCCACCGACCGCCACATCCGGTTCCTCATGTTCAAAGACATCTACGACCAGCCGCACATCAAGCCCTTCGCCAAAATGATTCGCGCCATTCCCATTTCTTCGCAGCTTCGGCCGCGCGACATGATCCACTCCCTCCGCGAAGCCAGCGACGCCATACGCAACGGCGAAATAGTCTGCATCTTCGCCGAGGGCCAGATCACCCGCATCGGCCAGCTCCTCCCCTTCCGCCGCGGGATGGAAAGAATCATGAAAGGCGTGAACGCACCGATCGTTCCGGTGAACCTCGACGGCGTCTGGGGCAGCATCTTCAGCTACGAACGCGGCCGCTTCCTCTGGAAATTTCCGCGCAAAATTCCCTATCCCGTCACCGTAAGTTTCGGCGCGCCGATGCCGGCCAGTGCCACAGCCTTCCAAGTCCGCGAAGCGGTTCAGGAGTTGCAATCAGAAGCCTATCGCCATCACAAGAGTCGCATGCACACGCTGCCGCGCTCGCTCATCCGCACCGCGCATCATTATCCTTTCCGCTTCGCCATGGGAGACAAGCGCCGTCCCCGAATGAACTGGGGCTACGCGCTGCTCAGCTCCATTTTTCTCGCCCGCCGCCTCCGCAACGTCTGGGCCGGCCAGAAAATGGTGGGCATCCTGCTGCCGCCGTCCGTGCCCGGCGCGCTGGTGAATTTCGCGGCTTCACTCAGCGGGAAAATTCCCGTAAATTTGAATTACACCGCGTCGAACGAAACTCTCGCGTCCTGCGCCCAGCAATGCAATCTGCAAACCGTCATCACCACCAAGCTGCTGCTCGAAAAACTTCCGCTGCAAGTCCCCGGGAAACAAATCCTGCTGGAAGAAATCGCCGCCCGCCCGCGCCTAACAGAAAAAATCGCTGCCCTGCTGCTCTGGTTCCTGCCCGGCCCGCTACTCGAACGCGCGCTCAACTCCGGAAACTCGCAATCGCTCGACGATCTCGCGACCCTTATTTTTTCCAGCGGCAGCACCGGCGAGCCCAAAGGTGTGATGCTCTCGCACTACAACATCATGTCCAATATTGATCAGATGGGCCAAACTTTCATGCTCACCAAAGGCGATGTCCTTCTCGGCGTCCTCCCCTTCTTCCATTCTTTCGGCTTCACCGTGACGCTCTGGCTGCCCGCAGTGCTCAGCGTCGGCGTCGCCTATCATCCCAGCCCGCTCGATCTCACCGCCGTCAGCGAACTGGTCCGTGATTACCAAGTCACGTTTCTTCTCGCCACTCCCACCTTCCTGCAAGCTTACACGCGCCGCTGCCTCCCCGAAGATTTCGGCAGCCTGCAATTCGTGGTAGTCGGCGCGGAAAAATTGCCCGAGCCTCTCGCCGTCGCGTTCGAAGACCGCTTCGGCATCCGTCCGCTCGAAGGCTACGGCTGCACAGAATGTTCACCAGTAGTGGCTGTGAACACGCGTGATTTTCGCGCCCCGGGATTCCGCCAGGTCGGCGCAAAGCGCGGACACATCGGCCATCCGCTTCCCGGCGTCAGCGTGCGCATCATCGATCCCGAAACGCGCGAGCGGCGCGAAGTCGGCACGCCCGGCCTGCTGCTCGTGCGCGGCCCGAATGTGATGCTCGGCTACCTCGGCAAGCCCGAAAAAACCGCGGAGGTTCTGCAAGACGGCTGGTACACCACCGGCGACATCGCCGCCGAAGACGAAGACGGCTTCCTCACGATCACCGACCGCCTAAGCCGCTTCAGCAAAATCGGCGGCGAAATGGTCCCCCACATAAAAATCGAAGAAAAGCTCCAAGAGCTAGCCGACTCCGCGGAAAAGATTTTCGTAGTCACAGGCGTCCCCGACGGAAAAAAAGGCGAGCGCCTCGTAGTCCTCCACACACTCACGGCCGACGCGCTGAAACCAGTTCTGGAAAAGTTAGCAAGTTCCGGCCTCCCCAATCTCTGGATCCCCCGCGCCAACCAATTCTTCCAAATCGAAGAACTCCCCCACCTCGGCAGCGGTAAACTAGACCTCCGCCGCGTGCACGAAGTAGCCCTCGAACACTCCGGCCAACCAGAATAATCCTACCCTGTCTTGGAGTGTGGCGGGCTGCCACCGCTTTCGTCGAAACCCAAAGTTCGACACCAAAACGCCCAAGGCGAGGCTTGCCTCGCCCGCCACCTCTGGAAACGCATTCTCCTGAATGGCGGGTTGCGACGTAGACGCTTTCCAAGAGTCATCGCCACTTTGGCGTTCGTGACCCGCAACTCGCATCCAGCACCGTAGGCGCGGCATAAGTTAGCCCAGGCCGGAAGGCCCGGGACAACAGGCAAAATGAAGTCCGGAGCGCCGTAGCTGCGACACATCTTTGACTTTCACGGAGGCTATTTGCCGCAATTTTCGCATTTCAACCGCCGCAAAAACCATTCGCCATAAATTTTTCGCCATTCAATGCTTTGCCGTTGCCTTCCCCTCGCCCCTCGCGTAAATTCGCGCAAGCAGGAGAAAAGCACAGCATGACCATACGCCAACACAATTCGCAGTTAGGGCCAGCGGCCAAGACGCTGCGCGGGGATTGTGGCCGTATGTTCAGCAATCCCTCACGGTAGGTCTCCCTAGTTCCCAACTGCGTACAAATTAACTAGAACCGTCGGCGGGCGAATTTCCCGGTTTCGTCAACTCGTATTCTCGCATTCGCAGCGCCGCAGCAGCGCCATCGTCGCACCGCGCAAGCTGGCGCAGCCGCAGAAGTGTCTCTGCACCCGCGCGAATAAGCCGAAATTTTGAAGCGGCGAAACTCCCGCTTCTAGAAAGGAGTAAGCAAATGAGCGTTCACGTCAAAAAGGGCACGCCGATGCACGGCCCGTCGCTCTGCGAAACGTGCGCACGTGCACAGATCGTGCAGGGCTACCGCGAGAGTCAATCGTTCGCGCTATGCAAGGTGACGTACGCGCAGCCCATTCGCATCACCTTCGCGGTGCGCGAATGTTCCAGCTTCGTGAGCAAAATCGCGAACACTCTCGACGAGATGGAGCGCATCGCCTGGACCCTAGCCCCGCGCGGCTCAAAACGCCGAGCCGGTTTCATCGCTCCCGGCGAAAAAGAAGAAGGCGACCGCGCAATCGAGCTCGTGCTGGACGACGAGGCGTAGCACGGATCACAAGCCGCAGCCTGAACGCAGCGGCGCGGAAATTGCGTGCGAGGGAACGGTGTGTTCCCCGTCCCTCGAATTCCAGGCGGATAATTTCCGCGCCGCAGCTGCCGCACGCCAAGCTTGTGGTCCGTGAACCTACGTGACAACGACACGTGACGCTAACATGTGACGCCGCCGTGGGAGGTCAGGCACGTGCTGAGACGTTTTGCAGTACAATCCCGGTTTCCCGGCGCGTTGCGGCCAGGAAACCGGAATGCCAAGACGCGCACAATATTTTCTCGCGATCCTCGCACTCGCCGCCACAGCGGCCCAGCCCGACTACGCGCAAGACAAAACGAAAGACCCAAAGATCGTCATCGATCTGGAAAAGCCCGCTCAATCCAACGACTCAAAGGCGAAAGACCCCGCCAACACCGACGCCGCCACCCACGCACCCATCGCCCCACCATTCGGCAAAGCGTGCAGTGCAGTCGGCGCAACGAAAGACGGCTACCGTAATTTCGACAGCCCCGTCTCCATCTCTAATTTGTTCGGCGCTCCCATCGAGATCATCACCATCCGTCGCCTCGGCCCCAATCAGGAAAAGCCCGACCGCGAAGAGCTCCGGAAGCGCATCATTGCCGTGTTGAACGCGCAAACCACGGAAGTTTCCCGCTACGCCGACTGGGACGAATGGGTGCCGCAAGGCATCGTCGCCACCATCCAGTTCTACGATCACACCAAATCCGTCCTGGAAGAATCCGGCGGCCACGTCTGCTTCTCCGATTACGCCGGCACCCTCTGGTGGCTAAGAATCCCCGTCCACCCGAAGCCGCAGCCCTAAAACACCGCCAGCTTCACGTGTAGGAACTTCTTTGGATCCTTGCGAAAATCCCCGATCAGCAAACGCAGGTCCCCAGTCATCCCCGTAAGATTGTCGTACAAATTCGGATCCGAGAATAATTTCCCTGCCGTTCCCTGATTGGAATTCAGCTTCGCGGAAGCATCACGCACCTGCGCCGAAGCATCGCGCAAATTATTGTAAAGCGCCTCATCCGTGGCGAATTTCCCCAGCGACCCTTTCCCCGCCCGCACGTCCGAAAGCACCGCGTTGCCATTATCCAGAAAACTTTTGGCGCTGTTGTAAACCGCCGGATCGTAAACCAACTTCCCCGCAGTTCCCTTCTGATCTTTCACCGCGCCGATCACATCGTTCACGTTGTCCACCGTCGCGTTCACCTTGGTATACAGCTCATCCGACGTCAAAAATTTGCCCGCCGTCCCATTCCCTGCCTGAATTGAGCCGGCCATCGAATTCAACCGCGCCACAGTAGCATTCACATTGTCGTAAAGCGCCGGATCCTTGATCAATTTCCCCACCGTGCCCTTGCCTTCTTTCACCTGGTCCACAATTCCGCGCAGTTCTAGAGATACCGAGTTCAACGTATCGAGCAAATCGGTCCCGCGCTCCACCATCTCCGTCATCGCCACGGCCGGCGCGCCGGGAATTGTACTGTTCGGCTTCAGGGCTTCGCCGGTCAGTCCGCGCTTAATCGTCACGTAGCGATCGCCCAGCAATCCTTCGGTCACCAGGCTGGCCGTCGAATCCGTGCGCACGTCGGCCATGAATTTCTTATCAATCCGCAAGATCAACTGAATGCTCTGCGAGCGATCCGTGGGGTGCGGATTCAGCACGAGCTTCTCCACGTTCCCAATCGCCACGCCGTCCAGGCGCACCGGCGCCCCCGTGGCGACGCCCTCCACCTCTGGCAGATAGGTGTACAGGCGATATTTGGGCCCCAGAATCCCCGCGCCCGTAATATAGAAGATGGCCACCGCCAGGATGAACAGCCCCACGAGCACGAAAAGTCCCACGCGCAGCTCCGTCCACGTCAGTTGCTTGCGTTGCGCCATTGCCTTGCCTCCTCAGTGATTGCGTCGGTGATTGAGCCAGTTTTTGTGAATGTCGCGCTCATTCCGCCGAAGCCAGAAACTTCTTCAGGTAGTCGTCTGTCGTCCGCAGCAATTCGTCCGCAGGGCCTTCAAAATAAATTTTCCCCTCGCGCAACACCAGCACGTTGGTCGGCCGCGCCTCGTTTTGATCCGCGCCGTTCGCCGCGTCTTTCTCACGCTCCGCCAGTGACCGCGCCGCCCCACCCTTGCCGTTGCCCGCGAGCGATAGCACGTGCCCGCTCTTCGGATCGAACCGGAAGTTCGCTAACCCAAAAGCGTCCTGCACGCGATGCGTCGCCAGCAGCGCCGTCACATCCTGCGAATCGCGCCCCCGCAAAATCAGTGTGATGATCGTCTGCGAAGTCACCGGATCCAGCCCCGCCGTCGGCGAATCGTATAGCACTACCGGAGGACGATCCACCAGCGCTCGCGCAATCGAAACGCGCCGCCGCATCCCGCCGGACAAGTCCGCCGGAAATTTCTCCAGCGCGTCCTCCATCTCAACGAAGCGCAGCGCCTCGCGCACCCGCGCGTCAATTTCCGTTTCGTCCACCTCTTCCTCGTGCAAACGAAACGACACATTGTCGAAAACGTTCATGGAATCAAACAGCGCGCCTTCCTGGAACACGAACCCGATGCGCCTGCGGAAATTCAGCAGCTCGCTTTCCGGCATCTCGCTCACGTCGTGCCCCATCACCAGCACATGCCCCGCATCCGGCTGAATCAAGCCGGCTGCCAGCTTCATGAGCAGCGTCTTGCCCGTGCCGGTTTCGCCCAGCAGCACCTTGGTTTCGCCGTGCCCGACGTCGAAAGAAATACCCGCCAGGACCTCGCGGTCCTCGAAACCCAGGTGAACGTCGCGCAGTGAGATGAGCGCCTCGCCCGGCACCGCCTCTATTACCTGCTGCGGCGATTCGCGCGGCGGCACGCGCAACGTATTCGTAGAACTTCGGGAAACGCCAAGCGGCGTAACGTCGCGAGTCATGCGTCCGATTATAAATGGAAACCACGGGATTCCAGCGGAGAGTTCCGCGCAAGTTCGCGCAACAAACGCAATGAGGTCATTGGAAGAGATACAGCAGCAACCGCGACAGGAAGAAATCCGCTACCAGCGCGCAGACTGACGAAATCACCACAGCCGTCGTCGTCGCCCGCCCCACGCCCTGCGTTCCCCCGCGCACCCGCAGCCCGCAGTAGCAACCCACCGTCGCGATGATCAATCCGAACACCACGGGTTTGGCAAGCCCCTGCACCACGTCGCCGATATCCAGCGAATTGATCGCCCGTGTCCAGAACTGCACCGCGCCCAGCCGCAATGTTGTGTACGCAACGAGAAATCCGCCGCACAGCCCCACAAAGTCGAATACCGTGGTTAGCAGCGGCACCATCAGCACCGTTGCGATCACTCGCGGCATCATCAATTTCCGCACCGGATCAGTGCCCAGCGCGCGCATCGCGTCCACCTGCTCGGTCACCACCATCGATCCCAGCTCCGACGCCATGCCCGAGGCGTTGCGTCCCGAGACCAGCAGTGCCGTAACCGCCGGCCCCAATTCGCGCACCAGCGCCAGCGATACCGCGTCTCCCGTCAGCGCCGTTTCACCGAATCGCTGGAATTGCGCCGCCGTTTGCAACACCAGCACGCCGCCGATCGAAAGCCCCGCAAGAATAATGATCGGCAGCGAGCCCACGCCAATAATGTCCATCTGCTCCAGCGTATCCATAAAGTAGTACGGCGGCGAGAACATGCACTGCAGCGACTGCACGGTCAGCAGCGTGTAATCCTGCACGCCGGCGACTTGGCGCTTTACCGCGTCGCCTAAAATCGTGGAGAGTGATGGGGTGGCGCTGGCTTCGGGCATTTTATGCGACGCGTGGCGAGCGGAATGCGCCCCTTGCGCCGAGTCCCCGGAAGCGTAACGGCTGGTCCACGCCGCGTCAAGCAGACATCCGCGCCACAATTCGCCGGGCGCCTTTACGCAACTGGAAGCCTCCGGTAGAATCTGTCATTCGTGCCTGCACGCGAGGTCCGACCTAATATGCTGCGTTTCGTTACCGCTGGTGAATCTCACGGACAGGCTCTGGTTGCCTGGATCTCCGGACTTCCCGCAGGCGTGCGCGTGGATCTGGAATTCATTCAGCGCGAATTGCGTCGCCGCCAACTCGGCTACGGCCGTGGCGGCCGCCAGAAAATTGAAAAAGACGCCGCCGACATCCTAGCCGGCGTGCGTCACGGCAAAACGATCGGCGCGCCCATCGCCATCCGCATCGAGAATCGCGACTGGAAAAATTGGGAGAAGACGTTGCCGGTCGAAGCCATCGAAGATACCGAAGGCGCCGACTCGAGCGATCCTAAAAGCGCCCAACGCCAGCTCACCGCCCCGCGCCCCGGTCACGCCGACCTGGCCGGCGCTCTGAAATTTAATTTCCACGATGCGCGCTACGTGCTCGAACGCGCCTCCGCCCGCGAAACCGCCGCACGCGTCGTCGCTGGAGCCTTCGCAAAGCTATTCCTGCGCGAATTCGGCGCCGAGGTGCTCAGCCACACCATCGCTGTCGGCCACGTGCGCCTGGCACGCGCCGCCACCTGGGAAGAAATATCTGCGATATGCGAAAATCTGGAGTCGCCGCTGCGCTGCGTGGACCTGGCCACCGAATCCAAGATGATCGCCGAAGTGGACCACGTGCTGCGCGCCGGAGATTCCGTCGGCGGCATCTTTGAACTCGTCGCGCGCGGTATTCCGCCGGGCCTCGGCAGCCACGCGCAGTGGGACGAAAAACTCGATGCGCGCATCGCTCGCGCCGTGATGTCCATTCAAGCCGTGAAAGCAATCGAATTCGGCACCGGTGTGACGAATGCGGCGAGCTACGGCTCCGAAGTGCAGGACGAGATCCGTTACGACGCTGCAAAAAAACGCTTCGACCGTACCTCGAATCGCGCCGGCGGCCTAGAAGGCGGCATCACCAACGGCAGCGACGTGGTAGTGCGCGGCTACTTGAAACCAATCTCAACGCTGCGCCGCCCACTGCTCAGCGCGGATCTAAACACGAAAGAAGAAGTCAAAGCGGCCTATGAACGTTCAGACGTCTGCGTGGTCCCAGCAGGGGGCGTAGCAGGTGAAGCGATGGTCGCCCTGGAATTAGCCGGCGCGCTGTTGGAAAAATTCGGCGGCGACTCCATCGGCGAGACGCGTAGAAACTTCGAGGGCTATCAGAAGCAACTGGATGAATTTTAGTAACGCATGATTGTTGACGAGTGACAAGTGATGAGTCGCGCCGGACTTGAATGCGCGCGCTCCGTATAGGAACCAACTGACTATGATTCATCCGATTGTGAAATACGGCGACGCGGTCCTCGAAACGCCCGGCAAGCGTGTGGAAAAATTCGACGACGACCTGCAAAACCTCGTTGCGGACATGTTCGAATCCATGTACGCCGCCGCCGGCGTTGGACTCGCCGCGCCGCAGATCGGCGTCGGCCTGCGCCTCACTGTAATCGACGTCTCTAACGGCAAAATTCCCGAAGCGAAAATGGTTCTCGCCAATCCCGAAATTATTTACGCAGAAGGTCAGCAGCGCGAAGAAGAAGGCTGCCTCTCGCTCCCAGGATTCCGCGGCTACGTCGAGCGCCCACAGTACGTCACCGTCCGCGCGCAAGATGCCGTCGGAAATTCCTTCGAACGCCGCGGCGAAGGATTGCTCGCGCGCGCCTTCTGCCACGAGATTGACCATCTTAACGGCATCCTCTTCATCACCCACCTCAGCATGCTGAAGCGCGACCTCATCAAACGCAAAATCCGCAAGCTGAAAAAAGCCGGCGAGTGGTAGGACCCCGTGCCGCTGCTGAAAATTATTTTTTGCGGCACTCCGGCGTTTGCCCTGCCCTCTCTTCGCGATCTAATTGCTCAAACTGATTTCCAGATCGCAGGTGTCGTCACGCAACCAGATCGCCCCCGCGGACGCGGCAAAGAAGTCGCAAGCTCACCGGTAAAAGACGCCGCAGCAGCTGCGGGAATTCCCGTATACCAGCCACAGAAGATCCGCGCCGAAGAATCCTACGAATATTTCCGCGACGCCGCACCAGATGTAGTGGTCATCATCGCCTACGGCCAAATCATTCCCGCGCGGCTCATCGAAATTCCGCGCCTCGGATGGATCAACCTCCACGGCTCCCTGCTACCAAAATATCGCGGCGCCGCCCCAATTCACTGGGCCATCGCCAAGGGCGAAACGCGCACCGGCCTCACCACGATGCAGATTGACGCGGGTCTGGACACAGGCCCCATGCTGCTGAAGCACGAGACCGAAATCGCGCCCGACGAAACCGCGCCAGAACTCTACGCGCGACTGGCGGAAGCAGGCGCCCCGCTGATCGTCGAAACGCTGCGCGGGCTCGCAAGCGGAACGATCACGCCAACTCCACAAGATAATTCGCAAGCGACTCTCGCGCCCCCGTTGAAAAAGGATGACGGCAGAATCAATTGGTCTCTGCCCGCGCAAACGATCTACAACCGTATCCGCGGTTTTCATCCCTGGCCCGGCGCATTCACGACATTCCGCGGAAAACAATGCGCAATCTGGGGCAAGCCCGCGCCGGATCAGTCAGGCGTGACCTCAACGCCCGGCACCATTCGCGCGAACAGTGCCGACGTCGACGTGACGTGCGGAGCAGAAACTGCGCTGCGCCTGGAATTCGTGCAACTCGAAGGCCGCAACAAAATCTCCGCGCGCGAATTCGCAAATGGCGCGCGCCTTCAGCCCAATGAACGATTCGGAACGTAGCGAATCACCGCAGCCGCTACGCGAGCCGCCGCTTCAACCCCTCGCATTATTGTGTTCTCATTAGACGACGATGATTAGTGTCGCCAGAAAAATCGCCTATGAAGTTCTGCGCCGCGTCGAAGCCGAAGGCGCGTACGCGAGCGATCTGCTGCATTCGGAACTCGGCGCGCGCGTGAAACCCGAGGACGCCGGCCTCGCAACCGAACTAGTGATGGGAGTGCTCCGCTGGCGCCGCCTGCTGGATTTTCTGCTCGAGCGGCAACTGAAAAAACCGGCGGCGCGCCTGGATCTGCCTGTCGCGCTCGCGCTAAGAATCGGACTCTACCAATTGCGCTTCCTCGAACGCATCCCGCCGCGCGCAGCAGTGAATGAATCAGTCGAGCTGGTGAAAAGCGCCCGCAAAACTTCGGCGGCAACGCTCGTGAACGCGGTCCTGCGCCGCGCCGCAGACGAAGCACGCGTCCCCGCCACAAAATTCGTTCCGCAAGCCGCGCCACTCGCCGAGCGCCTCGGCATATTACATTCGCACCCCACATGGATGGTCGAGCGCTGGCTCGAGCGCCTGGGCGAAGAGCAAACGATCGTATTGCTAGAAGCCAACAATCGCGCGCCACGACTCAGTTGCGCGCTACACGACGTAACGCGACGCGATGAAATTTTCGCCGCGCTGCAAAATGCAGGCCTGCGCGTCGCACCTGGAAATATTCTGCAATCCGCATTTGCCGTAAGCGGCGGAAGCCCCACGCGCACCGAATCCTTCCGCACCGGCGCGATCTCCGTCCAAGACGAAGCCTCGCAGACAATCCCGCTGCTGCTCGATACACAATCCGGCGATCGCGTCCTCGATCTATGCGCCGCGCCAGGAGGAAAAACTCCCCCTCTCGTACGCGCCGCCGGCGCAAACGGCATCGTTGTCGCTGCAGACCGCCACGCGCACCGCCTGCGCGCCATGCGCGAACAATTCAAGCGCGTGGCGCTCACGCAGGTTCGCTTGGTAGAGTTAGACGCCGCAAGCCCGCTGCCCTTCGGCATACTCTTCAATCGCATTCTGGTGGACGCTCCGTGCTCGGGCACCGGCACGCTCGCGCGCCATCCCGAAATTCGTTGGCGCCTCAATCCCGAGCAACTCGCGGGATTTCATGCGCTGCAAACTTCCCTGCTGGGTTCTGCGCTGCAACAACTCGCGCCCGGAGGCCGTCTGGTTTATTCCACATGCTCGATGGGACCGGAAGAGAACGAGCAAGTGGTAGAAGATGCGCTGCGCAGCACCAGTGGATTCCAGCGCGATACCACCGACGAAGCAGCGCGCGGCTTGCGCGGCAAACTTATCCCAGGTTGCGAAGCCCAAAGCTTGTTCGACCGCGACGGATTCTTTCGCACCACGCCCAGCGCGCTAGAAACCGACGGCTTTTTCGCGGCGGTCATCACCAAAGCGTAAAACCGCCAACACAGCGGAGTTAACCGCCAGAGCGCGACCAGCATCAGCGGCGAAGTTTCGATCCCGTCACTCGTGTTACGCTCGTGGTGCTTCATGCACGGCCAAGAGATAAGAACCGAGGCAATCGAATGACCTTTCGCGCACGGCTTGAATGGATTTTCCGCATGGCCTTACTCGCCTTCATCCTGATGTCCGTCGCCTTCCTCAGCGCACTCACCGCCATGCGCTTTGCCATTCAAGGCCGCGAAGTCGCCATGCCGGACGTCGTCGGAAAGAAAGCCGTCGAAGCGCAACAAATGCTCCAAGGCCGCGGCGTAGAATTCAAAGTGGAAGACCGCCTCTTCAATCCCCTGCCCGTGGATACGGTTGTACGCCAAACTCCTCCGCCAGGAATGAAAGTGAAAATCGGCCAATACGCGCACGTAGTGATCAGCCTGGGACCGAAGCAAGCCACGATTCCCGTGCTCACAGACCACAGCATTCGCGCCGCGCGCATCGAACTGCTGCGCTCCGGCATGCAAGTCGGCGAAATTTCCCAGGCATACATGCCCGGAACCGAAAACGACGCGGTACTGCAACAAGATCCCGCGCCAGGAACTTCAGACGTCACCAGCCCGCACGTCGATCTTCTCGTTTCGCTCGGCGCGCGGCCCACCGCGTACGTGATGCCAGAACTCGTGGGCTACTCGCTCGCCGAAGCAGAATCGAAATTCGCGGGCTCAGGCCTGAAAGTCGCAAAGCTGACGTTCGCAGCAGTCCCCGGCGGACTGCACGGCACCGTCGTAGGCCAGACGCCTTCACGCGGCGCCCGCATAGACGCAAGCTCGACCATTGAATTGCAGCTCGCGGAGTAACCGAACAGTTGCCACCCAAACGCCGAGCCACCCAATCACCGAAAGCATTCTGCAAAACCCCGCTTGGACCGTCCCCAAATCCGCAAACCACGAACGCCCTGTGCTAGAATTCGCATGAACAGATGACCTACGCACGTATTGAAATCGCGCCCTCCATCCTTGCCGCGAACTTCGCCAAACTTGGCGACGACGTCCGCATCGTCGAAGAAGCCGGCGCCGACATCATTCACGTGGACATCATGGACGGCCACTTCGTCCCCAACATTTCCCTGGGAATTCCGGTACTAGCTTCCCTGCGCAAGGCAACCCGCCTGCCCCTGGATGTGCATCTGATGATCGAGCAGCCCGAACTCTATATCGAGGACTTCATTCGCGCAGGCGGCAGCCGCATCCTGGTGCACCAGGAAGCCACGGTGCATCTGGACCGCGCCCTCGCGATGATCCGCGAGCTCGGAGCAGAAGCCGGCGCGGCGATTAATCCGGCGACGCCGGTGTCTATGCTCAGCGAAGTGCTCGATAAGGTGGACACAGTATTGGTAATGACCGTCAATCCGGGTTTTGGGGGTCAGAAATTTATCCCCAATACCTACGAGAAAATTCGCCAGTTGAATCAGATGCGCTCGCGTTATAATGCCAGCTTCCGGATTGAAGTGGATGGGGGCGTTGAACCGGAAAACACGGCCGAGCTGGCGCAGGCCGGTGCGAACACGTTCGTAGCGGGAACCTCGATCTTCCACACAGCTGATCCAGCGGCTGCAACGCGCCAGTTAAAAAAACTCGCGACTCAAGCTTTGAGCCAAAGGGCATAACGACCTTGCGAACGTCTGACTGGAATAATCCGATGGCATTGACAAAATTGCAGAATTTCCGGAACGCGGCATTCTTGTTGTTAGCGCTCGGCGCAATGCTTGTCGTCTGCCCCGGCGCGCGCGCGCAGGTGCCGACCCCTCAGAGTGGCGGCAGCGGTACTGATGCGCCGCCTCCCGCGCCAGCTGCGGCAGACAAACCAAAACCCGCGCCCAAACCCAAAGCGAAGCCTGCTGACCAAACCGCGGCAGCTAAAAAAAAGAGTGCTCAGAAGAAACAAACCATTGACGTGAACACCTCGGCGGAGCCGGACAAGGTGCTCTACGATCGCGCGCAAGCCGACCTGAAGGGCGGCCGGTTCATCGAAGGGCGCCTGGCTCTGCAAACCCTGATCAACACTTATCCCGACAGCGAATACTTGGCCAAAGCCAAGCTCGCCGTCGCCGACTCCTATTACAAAGAAGGTGGCACCACCAACCTCACGCAGTCCATTCAGGAATATACCGATTTCCGCACGTTCTTTCCGTTCCTCGACGAGTCCGCCTACGCCCAGATGCAGATCGGCCTGGCGCACTACAAGATGATGGAGAAAGCCGACCGCGACAAAACCCAGGGTGAAGCCGCGGAAGATGCTTTCCAGGCGTTCCTGCTGTCCTACCCGCAAAGCCCGCTGGCCCCCAAGGCCGAACAATATCTGCGCGACGTGCAGGAAGTGCTGGCCGACGGCGATTACAAGGTTGCTTACTTCTATTATGCCAAGGCGGACTTTCGCGCCTCTGCCGCGCGCCTCGTTGAAGTCACCGACCGTTACCCGCTCTACAGCCAGAATGATGAAGCGCTGTGGATGCTCGGAAATATTTACGAGCGCGCCAAACAAGTTTCCAAGAACGAAGACGACAAGAATCACTGGAGCGATCTAGCCAGCAAATGTTACGACCGCATCGTGCGCGATTATCCGCTCTCCAAAGTTGCTCCCGGCGCAAAAGCCCGCCTGAAAGACATGGGCCGGCCCGTGCCTTCTGCCGATCCCGACGCGATCGTGCGCATGCAAAAACAGCAGCTGTATGAAAAGCAACACCACCAAAGCGCGGTAGTGAAACTCCCGATGGGAATGCTGAAAGGCAATCCGGACACCTCCACCGCTGCCCGCGGCGGCACTCCCCAGATGGCTCCGCCCAATGACGCAGTGTCCGCGACAGACGTACTCCGTCCCGGCGCCGCAGGCCCGTCGTTTACGCTTACAGGCAGCGCAGCCGGCGGCAATACGCAAACATCGGGAAGCGGCATCAGCACCGAAGTGGTTACGCCGGAAGATGCGACCACCGTGCCCGCGGGTTCCGACGCCGCGCAGGCCGGCGTCGGCGCTGAGATCCTTACGCCGCTTGACGACAAAGGCCAGCCAACCTCCGAGCAGCCCGCCGCCACAACTCCCGCTGCGAACGCTCCGGCACCAGCCGTCGCGCCGTCACCTGCGACTAACGGCACGGTGGATGCCGGCCTGAATGGTTCCGGCACCGCGAACCCACCAGCCGATAACGCCACGCCAACCGCTGCCGTCTCGAACTCAACGAACTCAAGCTCCAGTTCCTCCAGCGCTTCAGGCACGACCGGCGCAACAGCCGCGACCGGCGACGGCGCGGCCCCCGCTGCGGCCACAGCCCAGTCCGGCGCGCAACCGGCCGCACAGGCGTCCACCCCTGCAAAACCCACACCGGTGGACACCAGTTCCGAATCGACCAGTAAGAAGAAGAAGGGGATAAAGAAACTGATTCCCTGGTAACCGCTACCCGGACGCTAGTTACTCCCTGCTAACAACTCAGGCACTCCTGTACTTCGACTTTGTTGACGCACCCGCCGCAGGGTGCTGCAATAGCTATGTTCAGGGCTAGGCGCGCCTCGTGTGGGGGCTTGCCGCCCGGGGGATTAAAGTGCCCAGAATTCTGGTTGCGGACGACAACACCAATATCCAAAAAATGGTCGTGCTCGCGTTTCAGGAGCGCGGCGTAGAAGTCATCGCCGTAGGCAATGGCGAAGCCGCCGTGCGCCGCCTGCCCGACGCGAATCCCGATCTGGTCCTGGCTGACGTGTTCATGCCGGTCCGCAACGGCTACGAAGTCTGCGAGTTCGTGAAGAAGGATCCCCGTTTCGCGCACGTTCCCGTAATTCTGCTGGTTGGCGCCTTCGATCCGCTGGATGAAAAGGAAGCCCGTCGCGTTGGCGCCGATGGCGTGCTGAAGAAGCCGTTTGTGCCACCCGATCCGCTGATCGCGATGGTGATGTCCGCGTTGGAAAAGAATCCGAAAGTTGCCGCCGAACTTGCCAGGGCCAAGGAAGTCGCCGCCGAAGCGCTTTTGCCGCCGGCGCTTCCGGAAGTTCCGCTGAAGGCCGAGCCCAAGCCGCTGCCCGAATTCCCCGAGCCGACTGCCGAAGAAGCCGCCGTAATTTATGGCTTCGGCAAAGGCGTGCGCGCAATCGACCTGGACGAAGTCGAAGAAGACGACGAGGAAGAAACGCCTAAGGCCAAGAAGCCCGTCAAAGCGTCCTCGAAAGATGCCAAAGGGCCGAAAGCGCCTGCGGCTCCGAAAACTCCGGTCGTCGCGGCAATAGATGATGACGAAGACGATTTCGACGGCTCCGTCACGGCGAACGATTGGCGCCGCAATGCCGCTGATTTCGAAGTTCCCGAGAATGTGGCGGCCGATCCGGTTTATTCCTACGGAAAGGGATTCGAGCCGATCACTTTTCCATCGGAGAAAGACGTTCCGCCGCGCCGCCGCAAAGCAGACGAAGCTGGCGCCGAAGAAACCGCGGCCTCTACGGATTCCAAAGTCGTAGCCAAAGCTGACGCGCCCGCGTCCGCGCCGTTCGCGCAAGAGATTTCGCCAGCGCCCGCCCAAGCCCCCTCGGATCGCGCGCCTGCGAAGAAATCCAACGATTGGGATGTGAAAGACCAGCCCGAAATCGAGCTGGCCGCTGGAACATTCTCGCGCGTGGAAGAACCTGACACACAAGCGCGCTTCACCGCTGCCGAAACCGCCAAGTCCGAAGTTGCAAAATCCGAGGTCGCCAAGCCGGCCGCAGCGCCGTCCGCGGCAGAGCATCCGCCCGCGGAGCTGGAACCGCCGCCGAGCCGGCCGACTCTGGTGTCGCGCATGCGCGGCTGGATGGATATGCTCACGCCCTCGTCGCCGGATAATTCCGGCAGCAGCGAGGCCGAACCCGCTGAGAGCACCGACAATCATTGGATGTCGAATCTTTCTTCACCCACCGCGGCTGCACCTACTGCGTCGTCACCTGCTGCAGAATCGCACTCAGCGCGTGCAACTGAATCGGCTGCCGCGCCGGTCGAAGCTGCGGCATCCGCCGCGCCAGTTGTCGATCATGCTGCGGAGACGCAGCCGATTGACGCAACGCCTTTCTTGTCCACCGCAGCGGAGCCTTCCCCAGCTGCTGCTGAATTCTTCGCGCCAACCACAAATTCCGAAGTTCGTGATGAATCGCGCGACACCGTCGGCGACATAGCTAGCGCGGAACCAAGCGCCGCAGCGCACGACGAATCACATGCTGGGCCGCATGTCGGCGAAGCGCAACCGCGCCAGTTCGGCGACGCCGACGCGAGCGACGCCAAATTCGGCGGCTCGTCCTACCATTTCTCCGACGATCCGCATCATGGATCGCGGCGCGAAGTTCACGACGACGGCCTGGAACTCGATCAAGCGCCCGCGCAAGATGCGGCAAGCGATTATTCCTCCGGCGCCACAGTTTCCGAGGGTCTCAACGGCGAAGCTGAACCTCAGCCCGAACCCGTCACCAGCGGTGCCGCCGATTTTGCACCGACCATTTCGTCGGAACCGTCGCCCGAAATTTCTCAAGAGCTCATGCCCCCTCCCGCCGACGTCCCGGTAAACGGCAGCGGCGCGCTTTCCGGTATGTTGCCCGCCGAGCCGCTCTTCGGCAGCGAGCAGCGCGAGGAAATCGCTGACGACTATTCGCCGCTCGATCAAGAGCCGTCGCGGGCCGACACGCGCGAGCAGGAAGCCTACGCCGAAGATACGCATCCCGGCCAGCTGCCGCAGCCGGCGCCCAGCGAAGAATATTGGGACCGCGAAGCCGCCGCGCGCGAAGCAGAAGTCCTCGCGCAATCCAGCGCTTCCCTGTTTTCCGAATCCGAGCCGGAGCCGCCCGCGCTGCAGGGATTCGAACGCATTCCGACTTTGCCGCCGCCCAATCGCGAAGCGCTTTCGGAGATTCCGTTCCTGATGCCGCCAGTGCTGCCGCCGCAAAATTCCGAGCAGCCAGCCGCGCGCTCCAACGATTCCCAGGCGGTGGACGATATGGTCCGTAAGGTGATGGAAAAGCTGGGGCCGCATCTGCAGGAACTGCTCTCGCAAGGTGTGAAGCCGCTGGTAGAAAATCTGTTGCAGAATGAGCTGCAGAAGAAAGACCGGTAGTGAGTTGTCGTGCGTGAATTCTGATTCGTGCTTCGTGCTCCGCGACCAATGATTCGCGCAAGCTAGCATAGGCAATCCTGCCTGTGCTCTTCCCTTCGACCTTGCCTCCGAATCTCGTGTTTCGTACCTCATCCCCGCCCCTCGAGCGCCAAAAACGGCAGAAAAACTAGCGATTAACATGGGTCGCTCTTCTTTGTTTTCAGTCATTTGCGCCGGTTTTCAATATTTGGGTCACTAGCGATTAGATTTGGCCGGGCCGCGCAGAAAGAAAATAGAAATGGCGGCGGGGCGGGTGAAAGTGGTGGCGGCAGCGATGGTGGAGGACTGCGGCGACGGTTGGAGAAAAATGAAGAGCGACCCTTCACCCGCTGCCGCGAGTTCATGATCGCGGCGCGGGGCGTTTGCGGCGAAGGGTGGGCGAAGAAAAAAGCGTGCAAAAGTATTGAATAGAAAATGATTTCTTGCTGTTTTTGAGCGAGTTAGCTTTTTCGGTGGCGCTTCATTTGTATTGAATAGAAATGCGATGGCGGGTGTGTTGGCCGCGGTGATGGATGAGGTGAAATGCAAAGGCGCACAGGCAGGATTGCCTATGCTACCTGAGGCGAGCGGCACGACCGGAGGTGGCGCGGTGAGTCGGGTGGCGCGGCGCGTCGGTGTGTATGGTTCCATATTTTAGTTTCCGTACGAGGGTAGCGTGAAGGGGCGGCGGAAACAGCTGTGCGCTGGGACAGAAATGGTCCAGAACCAGTACTAGCTGTACGAAATCGGGTGAAAGACTGTTCTGATTGCGACGGACAGGTTTGGTACTGGTTTTTTGAATCGCGGTGCAGCGCGATTCAAAAGTTCAAGAACCTGGCCTGCTTCATTTTTTAGCGAGGTGCAGAAGGAGATGCCACCCGCCACAGAACAGACTAAAGGGCGGGTCACCCGCCGCCTAAATCCTCAAGGTGTCGTCCAGAACTGCGACATCGAGTGGATCCGCCATCAGGCTGCTAACGTGCGCCGTCAATTCGGATAAACCACCAGCTTTGGCAAGCACGGCATCAATACGAAAAAGTGACGTCAGATTCCTTTCGATATCCTGAGCGTACATGGTTACTAAAACGATGCGAATTTTGGGCAGTGCATATCTCAGGATTCCTGCCACCTCGATGCCATTTAGACCCGGCATTCTCACGTCCAAGATAACCAAATCCGGCGATAGCTCTCTGGCCATTGAAACCGCATCCGTGCCATTCGTCGCCTCACCGCAGATTGCGAAGTCCGTATCCCGCTCCAACGCCTGACGGATCATAGCTCGCACGAGTTCACTGTCGTCGGCGATGAGAATTGTCTTGGATTTGTTCAAAACCGAAGCGCCCGACACCGCGTGTGTGGTCACTTAGTCTGCTCCCAATGAACCATCTAATTATAGTGCATCCGGCAATACGGTAATCCGTGTAGGGGTGCTCTAAGCGCGGTGTGCTCGGCGGTGCGTCTAAATCTGCACCCTCCAAAAACCGAAGAGTGCGGCACCCGAAATTCACCTGCGTTCGTTTGGGTACTGTGGAAGGTTGTGTCAGGCGCCCATGCCACTCCGCAAAGGTGTTCACAACGGTACATCTTTCACTCGTGCCTCCCGCTATTCTTGCCTCCACGCAGAATTCTGGTATTGGAGGCAACATTCATGAAAGTACTCGGAGTGATCAGCACAGCGGCAATGTTTTTGCTTCTCGGTGCGACTGTTCCGGCATTCGCGCAGGAAGAGCATCAGGAAGAAGGCGCCAAGCCAGCTCAGCATGAGGAAGAGGCTAAACCTGCTCCGAAACAGGAACAAACCAAACCACAGAAACAAGAAGAGCAACCAAAGACTTCAAAGCAGCAAGAAGCCAAGCCACCGAAACAGGAAGAGCAAGCAAAGCCCGTAAAGCAGGAAGAAGCGAAACCTCAGAAGCAGGAACAGCAACAGCAAGCCAAGACTCAGCAAACCGAAGAGAAAAATCAGCATCCACAAGAAGCCAAAGCTCAACCGCAAAAATCACAGGGCCAGTACGCACGCAACGGTCAGAAAGACAGCTCCGGACACGTATACAACGAAAGTCATTTCGGTCCGAACCATCATGCTCGCTTTGAGGCGAACGGTGGGCGCGAGTACAACGGACGCCGCGAGTACTCATACGGCGGCTATTGGTTCTACGCAGGCTCCTACCCAGCGTGGTTCTACCAGCAGGACGTGTACTTCATCATGGGAGCGGATGGACTGTGGTATGCAGTGGCATACGGCAATCCTTCCCTGACGTTCCAAGTCAATATCGGGTAATCAACCGCCGAGGAATTTGCTCTCGGAGGAGGCTGCAATGTTTGGCTATGGACTTTTGGGCACTCTACTCATTATCTGTCTGATTGTTTGGCTCATACGGTCTTTGTGAGAGTGGGGGAGATTCGTTGAGCGATCTAAAATTCGTATCCTGGAAAGAAGTATTGCTGAAAACTCTGGATGAAACAGATCCTGAGAAGCTAGCTCGGCTTATTCCGGAAGCCGAGCTAGCCATGTTCAAGCGCCGTCAAGAACTGGATGTCAGCCCTTGGAACAGCGAAGAGCTGAGCACGATGCCTGTAGCATCCGAAGCGTTGCGAGTCGTCAAACGCAGAATCATAAAACGAGATGTTCTCGGGCCGTCAAAAAGCGATGACGCGCGATTTGTGAACTCTGTCCGGCGTTCCAAGACTGCGTGACGGCGGGTGGGCCACCCGCCTGCTCGTCGTCAATGATGAGCTCAAGAAAAATGGTTCAGAGTTCTCCCTTGTCGAACATCACTTATCGCCCTTGTCGTTGCAGCCGCTCGACGTTGGGCGGACGGCGATGATTTTGAAATGATAGGCACGCCCCTCGGTCGCAAGGAGCAAGCTACTTCCTGATGTAGTTACGGAAAGCCGGTCAAACGTCCCAACGTGAGGCAAGAGAGAGATACAACCGCTTTCCTGTTCGAAGACTAGCTTGCCATCCGGCGCTCGCGTCTACGACTGAGCCGCGGCGGCGATCGCAAGCTGCTGCTGCATCGCCAGCTGATCCCAATTGTCCCAGCCTCGAACAATTTTGCCGTCCTCGATCTGGGCGATTGAAATTCCCGTAACCTTGACTCTCTTGTTGGTCGCCGGAATTCCGAGCTGGTCACCAGTGTGGGTCATTACCGCGGACCAACGGACCACGATTTTGTCGTCAACTCCAAAGTTGTCTTCAATGCTTATCGTGATGTTTGGGAATGCGCCGCGAATCCGACTGACGAACGTCTCGAGTGCGCGAGGCCCGTGAATTTCGACACCCGGCTGGTCCTGTCCGACAGCGATGCCATTTTCATCCATCAAATCGTAGATGGTCTGAGTTTTTCCTTCATTCCAAACTTCCTTGAACCAGCGCCGCATCAGAACAACATTTTCTTCGACGGACATATGACCTCCTGAGAAGCCGACGCTAACCGAATACGCTGGGCGCTGATATACCACGAAGTCACGATACAAGCCAGTGCTGCGCCAGGTGGTAGCAGGGGTTCCTTGAGCTCAACGTGGACGGTCCGCGACTGGCGAATGGGCCACCCCTGAGATAGACCGTCAAATCCTTTTGCACATCCCTCAACTTCTCGTACTATGTGGCATCTTTTTCGATTCCCGTCGTGAACCCTATCGGAGCTCATGAGCATTCAACTAGTTCGCAGGTGATGGTCTGATGGCGACGCAGTCACAAATCGGCGAGACCTACAATTACATGGATGAATTTTTCCGCGCGACGTACGGACAGCACGCCGATTGTACCGCCGCGATGTACAACGGCACCCACTCGCGGAGCCTGGAACAAGCCCAACACGCCAAGCACCAATACATTCTCACCCAACTGGGCATCGCAGCCGGCCATCGAGTCTTGGATGTCGGATGCGGTTGGGGGCCCGTTCTAAATTCTCTTAAGCAACACGGAGCGGAGGGAGTGGGCATCACGCTATCCACAAAACAGGCGGAGGCTTGCAGAAAAAATGGACTGAATGTCCAAATCGCCGATTGGAAGCAGCTCGAGCCCGGTACTTTGGGGACGTTCGACGGAATCGTCAGTGTTGGCGCCTTCGAGCACTTTTGTTCCAAGGAAGAGTTCCTGGAAGGCAAGCAGCCTGAAATCTACAAAAGATTCTTCAGTTTCTGCCACAGCTTACTGCGGCCTGGTGGAAGATTTTATTTGCAAACGATGACCTGGGGCCGGAACGCACCCACCGTCGCCGAGATCTCTTTGCAGGCGAAGAAGTCCTCGAATGGATACATCGTCGCGCTGGCCGAAAAGTTTTACCCGGGATCATGGCTGCCGCGAGATGAGACGCAAATCACCGAATGCGTTCGCCCCTACTTCAACGTCGTGGCCAGTAACAGCGGACGCCTGGATTACATGCAGACAATCCAGCACTGGAACGAGCGGCTGAAGGTGACAAAATCAAACTCAGTCGCACTGTTTAGGACCCTCCGCTATGTTCTGGTTGACCGCAATTTCAGGTTCAAATTGATGTCGCTGGTTCGCGGCTGCCAATACGCATGCTTCGAGCGGGAAATCATGGATCACCGCCGCATCGTGCTCGAAAAAGTAGAAACATCGGTTACCTAGGCCTGCCTCCTCGGGGTTCTCTTTCCTCACAAACGCAAGTATGATATGTCCATTCGCGGCCTGCGGGATCAGATGGGGTTGTTCCAGCACTCATCCACCTTATGATCGGCAAAACGATCTCTCATTTCTCCGTTCTGGAGCGATTGGCTTCCGGTGGTATGGGTGTGGTGTACAAAGCCCGTGACGAAAAACTGGAAAGGAATGTGGCTCTGAAATTCGTGGCGGAGCCGCTTGCCAAAAATCCCGTAGCCATCGGCCGTTTCTTGAGGGAAGCACGAGCCGTCTCCGCGCTAAATCACCCCAATGTCTGCACGATCTATGAAGTGGACGAATTCGAGGGCGCGTACTTCATCGCGTTGGAATTCCTGGATGGCGAATCGCTGGAACAATACATTCCGCATCAGCATCTGGAAATCGCGGAAATCCTGGATATTGGGATGCAAATCGCCGACGGCCTGGCGGCTGCACACGCGAAAGGCGTGATTCACCGCGACATCAAACCATCCAATATTTTTGTCACCACCGGCGACGTGGTGAAAATTCTAGATTTCGGCTTGTCCAAACTCACCGCCGTCGGCGAGGAATCCCCCACCGCATCAGACGACAGAACGGCAAGCACCGAAGTGCTCAGCAGAGCGTTCGGTATCGTCGGCACTGTCGCCTACATGTCGCCAGAACAGGCGCGCGGGGAGGTATTGGACCACCGTACGGATCTTTTCAGCCTCGGCGCGGTGATTTACGAAATGGCCAGCGGACACAAAGCATTTTCCGGCAAGTCCCCCGCTCTCACTCTGGCTGCCGTATTGAACAGTCGCCCGCAATCAATCAGGACGCGCGACCCGCGCTTCCCTGCCGACCTGGAAAAATTGATCGATAAAGCCCTGCAAAAAAACAGGGCCTTGCGCTACCAAACTGCACTGGAACTTGCAGCTGATCTGCGGCGCTTGAAAGACGATTTAAACCGTGGCAAAGGCACTGCGCTGCCCAGTCGCCACGAGAAGTCATCCGGAGAATTCGCTGCGACTCCTCGAGGTCGCAAGAGCCGGCAGATCAATTCTCTAGCAGTGCTCCCGTTCGGCAACGAAACCAGCGAACCAGACGGCGAATATCTCAGCGAGGGAATCACCGACAGCATTATCAACGCTATTTCGCAATTCCCTAGAATCAGCGTTATGGCCCGCAGCACCGTTTTCCGGTACAAGGATCCCTCCGAACCACAAAAGATCGGTCGCGAATTGAATGTTGGCGCGGTCCTGGTGGGCAGGGTGCTCCAGCGCGGCGATCGCCTGATCGTCAGCGCCGAACTGGTGGACGTCGCGAACGGCCACCACTTGTGGGGCAGCCAGTACAACACGAAATTTTCCGAAATATTTGCAGTCCAGGAAGAGATTTCCAATCGCATCTCTTCGGAGTTGCGCTTGCATCTTTCGCCGCAAGAAAAAGCAAGGCTGCGCCTGAGCCAAACCCATGACGCAACTGCGTATCAGTTGTACCTCAAGGGCCGACATCACTGGAATAAACGCACCACCGAAGGCGCAGCGACGGCGATCCGCTATCTGCAGGAAGCGATCGTCCAGGACCCGGGATACGCGCTGGCATATTCCGGTCTCGCCGATTGCGTCGCGCTGTTCGGTGGCTATCGCGCATTGCCGCCGCGCGAAGCCTTTCCCAAGGCCAAAGTTGCCGCGCTGAAAGCTTTGGAAATCGATGACCGCCTCTCCGAAGCCCACAATTCTCTCGCGCTCGTGTCTCTCTTCTACGACTGGGATTGGCTCCGAGCCGAGCAAGAGTTCAAGCGCGCCGTTCACCTCAGCCCCAAGTACGCCACCGCTCATCAGTGGTACACGATTTTCCTTGCGACGATGGAGCGTTTCGACGAAGCCAAGTTGTCCATCAGACGAGCTCATGAACTCGACATGCTTTCGCTGCCGATCAACACGCACTTGGGCTGGGCTTTTATTTTTTTCGTGAATTTGACGCCGCAATTGCGCAGCTGGAGGCGACGCTGGAACTAGATCCGAATTACATCCTGGCGCATTTCGTGCTGGGACAGGCCTACACTCAGCGCGGCAGACTTGCCGAGGGAATCGCGCAGCTGCGGCGGGCTGCAGAGCTGTCCGGCAGGTTGCCTCCGGTGCTGTCGTCCTTGGGTTACAGCTACGCTCTGGCAGGAGAAACGGATCAAGCACACGCAATACTGAAGGAACTCATAGAGACTTCTGCGAAGAAGTACGTCTCGGCGTACGATTTGGCTCTGATCAATATAGGTCTGGGACAAAAAGACGCGGCATTCGAATTGTTGCGAGATGCTGTAGAAGAACGCTGCGGATGGCTGATTTTCCTCAAGATCGAACCCGTACTCGATAGCATCCGCTCCGATCCCCGGTTTAAAGACCTGATACGCGCCGTCGGCTTGCGGCTCGATTCTTGATCCCAACAAGAAAGCCGGGTGGCACACCCTTCCGCATCCTCTCGACGCGTGCATTAAATTTTGTGGGTGCGGCTTCCTTCGGACATTGAAGCTTGTGGGTTTAGACGGCTCAGTGCCGAGCCGCTGGACAGCCCGCCAGCGTAGCGAGCGGCGAGTGATTGGTGCGCTGCGGCGTTTGTGGGCGTTGCGGGCGTCAGTTTCACATGACGCATGAACTTGCCGGTGCCTTGCGACAGGCGAGCCGGATCGGGCAGTGCTGCGCCGTGAAAGAAGCCCACGTTGACGTGCGCACTGAATACATTCACATCTCCGAAGGCCGCATCGTCTAAACATGCAGTCGCACAGCCGTCATGCAATAGTTCCCTGACTTCGTCGCCGCAATTTCGCATCACTTGAAACGACTGATGCGCGATGGTTCGCAATTCACCTGCATGTTTTTTCATCCACGCGTCGATCGCGGGATCGCGCTCGAGAGCGCCGTTGAATCGCAGCAGGTCCGCTTTCATCGAGGCTCGCCTTTCTGGCGGGTGGGCCGCAAGCCGCAGCGCGCACTTCGAAGACATTCGTTTGCCTGGATTGACAGGGTATGCCATCCTCCACGCGGAAATTCAACTGCGTTCGTTTGGGTGCTGCGGAGGGGCGGGCGATGCGCCGTCAAGAAGATGCCAGCGGGTCGGTATAAGCGGCGAGCTTTCGAGCTTAGCGGTAACCCTTCGAACCGGCAGTGCCGGTTTGAAGGGTGAACCCCGCTACGCGGGATTCACAACCCCAACCGCGCCTCCCACATCAGAGGATTCAAGCAGCAGTTCACCCGCGAAACAGGCCCATGAGCAATTGCAAAGGAGAAGTGACGATGAAAACAGCCAGAAACATAACGAAGGCGATTTCGCTTGCAGCGCTCTTGGTGACGGCGCTGGCGAGCGCTTCCCTGCTGGCGCGGTCTCAGGAGGCCGCCGCGACCTATTCCAAAATGGCGCCGGTCGATCAGTACCTAATGAGTGATCGAAGTGCCGAGATTGCGATGGCACGCAGCGCCGCGCCGCCTTCGATTTCAGCCGATGCCGAAGTCATGATCCTCGGGCGGCATGGCTATGAGACTGTCGTCAAGGGCAAGAATGGTTTCGTCTGCCTGGTCGAGCGATCATGGATGTCTCCTTTTGACTTTGCCCAGTTCTGGAATCCGAGGATGCGCGGCCCAATCTGTTTTAATCCACCCGCCGTGCGATCGATCCTGCCTCTCACTTTCAAGCGAACGGAATTGGTCCTCTCCGGAATGTCCAAAGATCAGATCATTGAGGCCAATAAAGCGTTCGACGCGAAAGGCCTGCCGCCCCTGGAACCCGGCGCAATGTCTTACATGATGTCACCCCAGGGCTATCTGAACGATTCAGCCGGGCATTGGGTCCCTCATTTGATGTTTTATGTTCCGCTTACAGACCCCAAGTCATGGGGAGCGGATTTGCCGGGCACTCCAGTTATGCTGAATCCCCAATTTCAGGGTCTGGAGCCGATCACCGAGTACATGATTCCGGTGTCCACTTGGTCAGATGGAACAGCTGCTCCCAAGGAAGCGCAGTGATACCTGATCTCAATGCGCACATTGAAGTCTAAATGCTAGCAGCGGACCCCATGCGCGTACTCATATTCCACAAAGAACCGAACAACCGAAGTGGGTTGGCAAACGTTTTGGAAAAGAAGGTTTGGCCGCCCGCCGGCCTGCGGCCTGCGGCGGACACGATGACCTTAGGGATTTTCGAGTTCATTCTTTCAGGCGCTTCAATCCGCGTAGGGCGGATAGTGCGCTTTCGATTTCCTTGCGTTCACCGCGAGGGATTTTGGGGTCCGCGAGGCGCGCATTAATCGCGTCTTCCGCAATTTTTATGCGAATCCGCAGTAGCTCCGGAATAAGTTCAAGCATGGCTGCTTTGTACAATTCTCGCCAGTTAACTGCGGGCATTCAGGACTCCTGAGGGCGTGAAGGGAGCGCGATTCTGGCCAGGCGCACGGCACCCTGGCCAGGACGCTACTCCCGCTTGAACACGTCAACTGCAATGTCAATGGCGCTCTCCCCGCGAAGCGAGGCGGACGCTACCCTTCGATCCCGCATTGCGGACCTGCCGGCGGCAGGCAGGATCTCAGGGTGAATCGCACTGTGGCACGATTCACTTCGCGGTCGAGGCTTTCTTTTGAGCCATCTTCTGGGCCATGTGTAATAGCAACGTTTGGTTACCCGGATTCATGCGGCCCATTAATTTGCGAAAGCGATCAAACATCCGGCTATCACGGCGAGAACTGCCCCAGCCGGTAGCGCCGGACTTCAGCGAGTGCGGCGCAGGCGGTTCGGCTTCGTAAAAGAGCGCGTACATCGGCACTTCCATCGCTCGCGCCAGCTTTTCAATCGTCTCGATGGCCGGAACGGTGTGGCCGTTCTCGACACGCGAAATGTAGCAGCGCAGAAGCCCCGTGCGCTTCTCGACGTCGCCTTGTGACAGATCCCTCTGTTCCCGAATTGCCTTCAACTTTTCACCTATTTCCATCGCTATTCTCCTGTTTTTTGGGATAAGTACGCCAAATTTCTACATTGCCGAAAATCCAAGCGGTAATTCGCGATCAGCAACGGCGCCAAATAGCGCGGAATGCCGAAAGCACGTCGATTTCGGGTCGATTCCAGGTTTGGCGCGGCGACTTTCCGATCGCGGAACCGCGCCTAAAATCGCGCACAAGGGAAAGGAAACGACCCGGATTGATTCCGGGCCGCAGTCCAGTCGAGTGGACTCTCATTTGTGTATTCTGGCGCGGTCAATCGGGGTCACTGCCCAACGGTCGTCCCGCACCTTTTCGAGAGGTCGCTCGATCTTCATCATTACCTCGATGAGCAGAGCCGACTGCTCCGGATGTCTTACCTCGCAGGCCAATTCATAGAGAAAGTCCTCCAAGGCTTGTGGATCATTTCGGTAGGAAAAAGATCTCATTTTTCACCTATCTCCTGCCGGTCTTGGAAACCGGCCGTTCGTCGGGTGAAGCCCGATCGTTGAGAGGGTCGCCGAGAGATTCCGCATGCAACACAGTTGGAATCCGAGAAGGAAATTGCGGAGTCTACTGGCGACAAAGAAACAAGGGACGGAGCTGTCGATGTAGAGGTTCTATGTTCTTATGACGCAGAGGACGTGGAGGAGATCGCTCGAGGCGTTAGAAGAGGTGGAAAGAATTGGGCGAGCTTTCGGCTGGCGGCGCTGAATCGGCGCGGGAACGGCTTTGGGTTTCGACTCTTGCGATTGGCGGACAATAGCTGATGTTGTGTTGGCCTCGACGTTCAGGAGCGAGAAATCGTTCGAGGTGTCATCGGCGAGCTTGAGAAATTCGGACGTCTCAAGGGTCGCGAGACTGCAAAAGAGCAGTCCAACGACGACGAAGAAGATGACTTTAGGGCGCATTTTAGAGTCCGACAATACAGAAGCGTTATACAACAAATGGATGCTTAACTCAACAGCAATACAGTAGCGGGAAAACTCCCGAGTCGAGACTGAACAGTGTTCCGTCGCCGAGGCTTTGGCCTCCGCCCTCCGCGCTGGCAAATATCTTAGAGCGGGGTGCTACTGAGCAGCGAGCAGGGCGGCCCAGAATGCGCATTTGTGATTGGTGGCGAAAGTTGCTTCCTGCACCGGCGACGGAGGGATCAGGGATTGGAAATTGCCCTCTAGCGCGTTGAATTGCTGCCATGCCGGTTGGCCGGAACCGTTGGGCGTGCCGGCTTTGGCGAAGTTGGTCCAGTAATGCTGCATGCTGCTGGACAGCTGGAGCTGCTCGGTGTTGAGCGGCGGACGCGGCACAGTAACCGGCAAATTGAAAAGGTATTGAAGCTCGGAAGCGTGCGCCGCGCCATATGGGAAAGTGACCGGAGGCAGGAAATCCTGCGGCGCGTTTTCGTCGTTGAATTCATAAGCGGAAAGTGGAACGAACTGAGACATGGACAAGTCCGCGCCATAGGCCGGGCAGGCGAACACGACATCCGTGCCCGCGGTGGCGAAGGCCAGATCGGCGGATGGAAAACTGGCCAGCGGATATTCCGCGGCGACGAACGGAGCGCCGGGTCCGACCAGCGAAGCGAGCGCTGCTTCGTACGCCGACTCATTGTTGGCGATGGGCCCGATGGTCAAATCGAAATCGAGCGCCGTGAAGAGGCGCCACTCATCGTGATTGCTGCCCTGGATGATGGGGACGTGGTGGAATTGGCCAGTGGCGAGCGCGGTGCCCAGCGATAGCGGAAGAAAATTGCCATCAATATTCGGCGTATAGCCTGCGGGATTTTGGTTGGCGAGAATCGTGCTGACCGGGAGCGCGCGCAAACACGCGGCAGTCTGACTGCTGCATCCGGCAGCTGTAGCGAAGGCGGTTCCGGCGGCCTCGGCGGTGGCGAGCGTTTGCGTGGTCTGGTTATAGGCGCCACTCTCGATGATGGCTTTCTCAAACAGGTTGGCGGCGGAAGGTGAAGCAAGCTGCGAGAAAACGCTAAGGCCGCCCGCGGACTCGCCGAAGATGGCGACATTCAGCGGGTCGCCGCCGAAAAACACGATGTTGTCGCGAACCCAGCGCAGCGCCAGTTGCTGATCCATCAGGCCGTAGTCGCCCGCAGAACCCGCTGCAATATCTCCGTCATGATCGGGGTCGGTTTTTTCAGCAGCGAAGGCTGGATGAGCGAGAAAGCCGAGAATGCCCAGGCGATAGTTGATGGTGACGACGATCACGCCATCCTTCACGAACGCCGTCGGGTCGTAGTCGGTGCTCTCGCCATCCACCAGCGCGCCTCCATGGATCCAGACCATCACGGGGCGCAGCCCGCCTGCGCCGATGCCGCCGCGATTCGACTCCGGAGTGAACACGTTGAGGAACAGGCAATCTTCAGTGGTGGAGGCGGTGCCAAAGGGCGAGGGCGTTTGCGGACAGTGACTGGCGAATTGGGTGGCGTCGAGTGGCTGGAACCACGGAGCGTGCGGCACGGGCGGGCGCCAGCGCAGGTTCGCCACGGGCGCCGCGGCGTAGGGAATGCCCAGGAATTCGCTGACGCCCGCCGAAGTCACTGTGCCGCGGACGGGACCGCTGAAGGTGAAGGCGAAGGGATTCGCGGTCTGTGCCAGCGAATCGGCAGGCAGGCTGCAAAGCAGCACTGCAGCCGCGAGTACCAACAGCACTGCTACTTTGAATTGGCGCTGGTTGTGAAGGGCCATCGCAACCTCCAGGACGTGACCGAGCCGCGACCGTTCGCGGCGGGGCTGAAAATAGTGTGTGTTTAAAACATTTGTGGGTAACTGTCAAGATAAAAGGAAGCGAAGGGATTCGGTGGGATGTGGAGCGAGTAGAGATGACTTGCAACGACCCCAGCAATCCTCCGGAGTTGGCGGCTGGGCCGCCCGCCGGGCTCGAATCAGATCGGGATTACGTCTATCGGGGACTTGGCCCACCAGGCAATGCATAGCCAGCGTACCAGCGCTGATAGCGCGCGCCGTTACACTGTGATTGCGCAATGTTGACGTTATTGCCGATTCCGCCGCCCTGGACCTCCAGGCATTTACCGCTGTTCACGTTTATCAATTCGAAATTGTTATTTGATCCACGAGTTTTCCATCTCTGGTTGGCACCACCGTTCCACGGGAATTGCTGCACATTGGCGCCATTGGCGCGACTGTCGCCGGCGACGTCCAGGACCTGACCGCTGTTAACGTTTCGAATAGCGTATTGCCCGCCACCCAGGTCGACGAATTCCCAGCGCTGATTTGCTCCATTGTTGCAACTGAACTGTTGCACGTTGGCGTTCTTGTTGGTGCTGCCTCCGAAGACGTCAACGCACCTGCCCGAATTAACATTGCGGATTAACCCACCGTACTGTGAACGCCCCTGAAGAGTAGTCTGTGCGGACGTCGCCGCAGCACCGAAAAATACGACGATTGCTACAAGCGACAAAATTGAAGCAGGTCGTGACACGATGAGCTCCTTGAACTGAAAAATTATCTTGAAAACCCTTGTTAGGCGCACAGCTACGATCGTCGAGTAAGTGTTTGTGAACCGACTCCGAGTAGTGGGATTCGATCACGCCTTAGCCATTGCGCCGCGAATTACGCGGTAGATGAGCAGCAACAGGATCGCTCCGACGACTGACATTATGAAACCGGCACCCTGCCCTGCCTGGTACCACCCGATGGCTTGACCCAGGTACGTCGCAAAAATAGCTCCTGCGATGCCGATGATCATAGTGATCCAGATGCCACCGGGATCTTTTCCCGGCATGAGAAACTTGGCCACAACGCCGACAACCAAACCGATAATCATTTCCCAAAGCAGACCGAGCATTTGCGCCCTCCGCTAAGATTTCGATTTACCGCGCACAGCGAGGTGCGACTAGAGCGACCGAATTGCAGATGCAGCAGAGCGCCAGATGTGCGCCAGTCCCCAGCCCTGAGTCCCGGCACACATCCGGCGTCTCGGAACAACTTCTAGGCCTGCCTTTGTTTCTCAGCCACTTTTGCCAGAGCAATCGTCAGCGCTGTCCCGCCCAGTGTTTTAATGAGCGTCGTATGCTGCGCGTAGAACGAGCTGACGGACTGCACCACCGAAGGATTCGAGCTTTGCGCATGGGCCGCGAGTTGCTGCACGGCTTCCGGCGAAAGCTTCTGGGCCTGATCGGGTGTCAACTGGCTATTGCCGCTGGCCGCAACTCCGGCGAGTCCAACGCTTCCCAAGATCTGCGTCAGCATTGCGGGATTCACGGAGGACAATAGTTGATTGACCATGCCGGCCTTCTGCTCGCCGCTAGAGTTGTTAAACAACGTTGAGAGCATTTGTCCAAAGGCCGGCGTCTTGTCCGAATTGAACATCGCCGTAAGGCCCTCGGCGATGGCACTGGAGGGAGCCGCTTGCGCCACCTCATCGAAGTGCGCGTGCACGTCGGGCGCCGGAGCGGCCGCAGCGCCGCCAGACGTGTATTGCTTCAGAAGTCCTCCTACCTTGTCCATCCATCCCATTTTGTTTTCTCCTTGGCGATTTAGATTTGGAGCCGGCCCGTTGAGGGCACTTCGTAACACTCTTCGCAACCTGCCTCGCAACAGCCCGGGACGGGTCGAGCTGCTGAGCACTTTCGGGAAGCAACGCCACTAACGAATGGTTTAGGGAATGATCAGCTCTATTCCCGCACGCACTTTGTCGGGATCGGTGAGCTTGTCTTTGTTGGCCTCGAAAATTTTCATGTACTTGTTCGCGTCGCCGTAAAACTGTTTGCTGATTTTCGAAAGGTTGTCGCCCGCTTGCACCGTGTAAGTCCGCGCAGCCGGAGTTGAAGTTGGGCCGCCAGCCGCTGCCGCCGCTGCAGCAGCCGCCGGCGCCTGAATGTCCGCGATTAGGTCGGAGAAGCTGGGATCAACCAACTTGATCTGGTCCCACACGCGGTTCTTCATATCCGCGGAAGGCGCCGAAGCACGAATCAGCAGCTTGTCTCCCTCCATATTCAGATTTTGCAATTGCACTCCCTGCGACTGAATGAAATTCAGCACGGACTGATACTTCAATTTCAGCTGCTCAAATCGGTCTGCCATGGAAATCTCCTTATGAAACTTTTCTAGGCGCTCGGTTCCCGGAGTCTCGTGCGTGGCCTACTTCGTGGGTTGCTTTGCGATTATGAGTTTGGAGATTTTGTTGTAGGTTGCTTGTGGAATTACTTTCTTATGGACTAGGTCCGTCTTCGCTTTATAGGGCCGGTTATCAATAATCTTTTGGGAGTACGCGGCTCCGATACCTGGGAGCGCATCGAGTTGTTCTTTAGACGCCGAGTTGATGTCCACCAGATCCGCGGTGCTGGCAGATCCGCTGGCACTTTGCGCCGGGAGCACAAAGTGTCCGCCGATCGCGTCCGCTGAGGCCTTGGGGACCAACGCCATCAGTAAAAGCGCCACAGCGACCACCGCGCTGCAAACTGCAATCGTGCACTTCTGCTTCATCATTTCGCGGTTCCTCCTTATCTTTAGTGGTTATTCATTTTTCGCGGCGCGGTAGCCTGCTTTCAACGCGTCGGCTTCGGGCATATATTTGCCATTCTTCGTTTTACCGTAATACCTGGTGCCCTCTTTGTGGTAAACGCCGGAGTCCAGGTTCACCCAGACCATGCCACTTCCGGGTGACGGTTGAGGCTGCGGTGCGCTTTTCGCAGCCGAAGCTGGTACTGGAGCGGAGGCCGGCGCACTCGCTGCTGGAGCAGGAGCCGGTGCGCTAGCCGGAGCAGAAGGCGCGGCAGACGAAGATGCCGGCGGGTTCGAAGCCGGTGCCGCCGCTTCGCCGCTAGATGAGGACCGCCGCTTCGATCCTGACCCCGATGATGCTGGCGGTGCCGACGCTGCGGCCACCGCCGCTCCGCCGCTGGCTGTCACCAGCGGAGTGATCTTCTTGATGGTCGCAGCAGAAACGCCGGCCTTGGACAAATCACTCGCGGAAGAATACGGTCTCCCGGAAACGATCTTCTTGGCGGTCGCAGGGCCAACTCCGGGCAAATCTTCCAGATCCTTTTCGCTCGCAGTGTTTAAATCCACCGGAGCTGAGGGGGCGCTGGAGGCCGCTGGCTTTGTGGAGGCGGCGGTCTTGGTTACCGTGGATTTCGCCGGTGCCGCCGCAGGGGCGGAATTGCCAAAGGTGACCATCGGAGTGATTTTCTTGATGGTCGTGGCAGAGACGCCAGCCTTCGACAGATCGTTCGCCGAAGAATAGGGCCGCCCCGCGATGATTTTCTTGGCTGTAGCCGCACCGACGCCAGGCAGAGTTTCCAGATCCTTTTCGCTGGCGCTATTCAGATCCACCTTCGCCCCGCTCGCTTGCCCGCCTGAACCAGAGCTCGCAAGGGCACTCGCCGCGAACGCGAACGCGGCGATCGTCAAAAACATCGCGACTATCTTTAAGGCTCTTCTCACTGTTCCCCCTGAAGTACCTGAGTGGCTGCTTACAACGCTTCATGCCGCCCGGGACGAAGGTGAGCGGGGCGGCCCAGTTCGGCCGTAGAATCGCTTGCAACAATCGCAGCAACGATACGCGCCCAAGCGCAGCGTCCGCAGGAACTGTCCCTCTATCACGCCGCGAACGCGGGAATGTGCAACGCTGGCGCAACCACAATGAGGACAATGCCGCTTCGCTGCCGAATTGATCCCGTCCATAACGTAGACTCCCCTAGCCGGCTACCGCGCCTTCTCAGTTCCCTTGCTATCTTCGGGCTTGGTTCGCGCAGTCTGCTTTTGGGAGTTGCGCAGCCGAAAAGCATCGCGCAAGAGAGTTTCGAATTCGCTGTGTTTTTCAGGGACCTTCCGAGGTGTCTTCGGCGGCCGTCCAGGCGTACGGATCGCCTCAGGCACCCAGGAGTACGGAAGGTAGCTATGCAACTCCTTGCTGGAGAATGAGATCAGAGGCATTTCGCACAGCTCCTGCGCTGCGACGGAGGCGAACTAAGCGAAGGACGGGTATAAGAAGGCATCTCCTTTTGCGTAGAGATGCTGCCTCCATACTCCGTACATCTACGGACTTTTTCCGGTACATCGCAATTGTCAGAACTGACAATAGGCGTCGCGCTTGCATTTCTTGAAGTCAGCGTGGAAGGCGGGCTGGTGGTTGATGCGGGCTTGGAGGCTGGTTCTGGCGTCGACTTCCGGGACTTGGATTTTCTCGAGGCGGAGACGCGCGAGGATGAGGACTGCACCGGCCTGGGCGATGGCGTCTGCAGATTCCGGACGAATCTTCAAGAAGCGTTTGACAAGCTCTTTACATTCGCCCGCCGCTCCTTGAACGTCCTACCTGTGTTGGCCGTACTTGGATTCATAAAGAAAAATAGTATCCGAGGAGCCGTTATGAACGAAGGTGCCATCGTCAAAGCAGTTGCCCTCCCTGGGTCCGAAGGAGAGCATGAGCTTCAAGAAAAGTATGAAACAGCGTTGCGTGCGCAGGCTTTTTATCGGCATCAGGTACTCGGCTATCTCAACTCCTTGATGCAGGCTTTCCTCACCAAGCAGGAAATGATGTTTGTTGGGACTGCCGACAAACACGGAGAAGCGGACACTTCTTTTCGCGCCGGATTGCCTGGATTCGTTTGTGTACTTGACGAGAAAACTCTTGCGTATCCTGAGTATCGAGGTAACGGAGTGATGTCTAGTCTTGGCAATATTTCCGAGAATCCGCATGTGGGACTGCTCTTCGTAGATTTCACCGAGAAGATCGGGCTGCATGTGAACGGACGCGCCCGCATTGTTGAGAATGATGAGTTCCTGCGAGCTACGGCTGCTTCCGAACCCGTCCGGGAGGATATCCCTGCTGGGACGGGGCGCGCCCCGGAGCGCTGGGTGGTGGTTTCCGTTGTGGAAGCGTACATCCATTGCGCCAAGCACATTCCACGCATGCGGAAAATCGATGAGGAAATCCTTTGGGGAACGGATGATGTGCGAGCCAAAGGTGGCGACTACTTCAGAGCGAAAACCTCTCCGCGGACAAAGTAGCGAACATACATAGCAGCGAAGCTCGCAACTAGCCGTGGGGACACTCTCCTTCACCGGCGAGTGACTCACCCTTTCACACCACCGCGACTCGCGCGGTGAAAGTGTGATACGTTGCGCACAACAGAGCCGTCTGGCGCGGCTGCCGGCGCGGGCTGGCGGCTGTGGTGATTTGGTTTTCCCAGGGATGGACGCGGGAACCCTTCCAGAATTCCGGGCTGCGACAGGTTCACAAATTTGCAATTCGTATCAGCGGCAGATTGCACGTGATTGCGTGGAGAAGGAGAACGCCGGTGAAAAGCTTAATGGTGGCTGTGCTCTTGACCTCAGGAGTCTATCTATCTCTTGGTGGGACGACGATTGCGCGAACTCCAGCTGGAACTCCGGCGGAACGCAAAGCCACACCTCAATCCCAAGCTACAGCTCCCGCGCAAGCTCCCGCGGCGGACCAAAAGGCAACGGCGGAAGAGATCGAATTGATGCGCAAAGATATTCGCTCGATGCGCAAACAGCTGGTGGCGGCGAATTTGAAGTTGACGGATACGGAAGCGACGAAGTTTTGGCCAGTATACGACCAGTACATCGCGGAACTGGTGGCGATCAACAACACGAAATACGATCTGCTGAAGGAATATTTCAATAATTACGGGCAACTGACGGATGAGCAGGCGGACAGCATGACTAAACGCCTGCTGGGCCTGGATGTGTCCGTGGCGCAGCTGCGGCAGAAGTATCAACCGATCTTCCGCGCAGCGGTTTCCGCGAAAGTGGCGGCCACGTTCTTCCAGCTGGACCGGCGGATCGCGATGATGATTGATCTGCAGCTGGGTTCGCAAATTCCGCTGGTGCAGGAATAGAAAGCAGCGGGAAGTGAATGAAGGCAAACCGAGGCGACGGATTCTAATTGGCATTATTTTGTCGTGAGGCCACCCAAAGACGCCAATCAGGGGATTGGCGTTCCCAGGTAATTCCTTTCGGGCGCTTACTCCCCTCCCCTTCCGTTGACGGGTTGCTTCGTTGACCTTTATATTGAATGATTCACTTTTGTGGTGGCGTCTTGGTGTCGTCGTGTTGCTGCGAAGGCTGGCGGACTAAAGTCCGCCCCTACAACGTCAACTTCAACATCGAGGAGTCGATGGCGCGAGAAATACCGAAGGCCTATGAGCCGCAGGAGATTGAGGAGCGCTGGGCAAAGGCCTGGTTCGACGAGAAGTTGTTTCGCGCGGAAAATTCCGGGACGCCCGACGTGGCGAGTGATGCGCAGCCGCGTTTTTCGATTGCGCTACCGCCGCCGAACGTTACCGGCTCGATTCACATTGGCCACATGCTGGAGCACACCCAGATTGACATGCTGGTGCGCTGGCACCGCATGCGCGGCGAGCGGACTTTGTGGCTGCCGGGGATGGATCATGCGGGGATTGCCACACAATTTGTAGTGGAGAGGATGTTGGCGAAGGAGGGCGTGGGTCGCAAGGAATTAGGGCGGGAGGAATTCGAGCGTCGCGTTTGGAAATGGAAAGCGGAAAGCGGCGGAGTGATCAAGGAGCAGATGATCCGGTTGGGCGCTTCGTGCGACTGGACGCGCGAGAAATTTACTTTGGAGCCGGGGCTGTATCGTGCGGTGCTGGAAGCGTTTTTGCGGCTGTACCGTGAGGGATTGATTTACCGCGGGCGATACATGGTGAATTGGTGCCCTCGCTGCCAGACGGCGATCAGTGATCTGGAAGTGGTGCACAACGAGCGCGTGGGAAATTTGTGGTTCATACGTTGTCCAGTGGTCGGCTCAGCGGCGGGCGAATTTTTGGTGGTGGCGACGACGCGTCCGGAAACGATGTTGGGGGATACGGCTGTCGCGGTGCATCCAGAGGACGAGCGCTATCGGCATTTGGTGGGCGGGCGCGTACTGCTGCCGCTGATGAATCGCGAGATTCCGATTATTGCGGATAGTTATGTGGATCGCGAGTTTGGCACGGGCGTGGTGAAAATTACTCCGGCGCACGACCCGAACGATTTCGAAGTGGGCAAGCGGCATGGGCTGCAGCAGATTGATGTGATGACTGATGACGCGCACATGAGCGAGGCCGCGGGGAAATACGCTGGGCTGGATCGTTTTGTGGCGCGGGCGCGAGTGATTGCCGATTTGGAAGAATTGGGATTGATGGATCACATTTCGGAGCACACACATTCGGTGGGGACTTGCGACCGTTGCAAGGCGATTGTGGAGCCGCGGCTTTCGACGCAGTGGTTTATGAATATGAAGCCGCTGGCGGAAGACGCGCGGAAGGCGGTGACGGGCGGGTTTGGGCCGGCGGCGGAAATTGAAGTCGTACCGGATAATCAGCGGACGATTCTGCTGCAGTGGTTTGAGAATATTCGCGATTGGTGCATTTCGCGGCAGCTGTGGTGGGGGCATCGCATTCCGATTTGGCATTGCGTGGACTGCGGGGAGATGGTTCCGGCAACGAATTCGAGCGTGGAGATCGAGGATGGGCACGCGCGGGCGGCGGGCGTGCCGACTGCCTGTACGAAGTGCGGTGCGGCTGGCGGTGGGAAATTGGTGCAGGATCCGGATGTTCTGGATACGTGGTTCAGCTCGGCTTTGTGGCCGTTTTCCACTTTGGGCTGGCCGGATTCGACTGAGGATTTGCGGGCTTTTTATCCCACGAGCTTGCTGATCAGCGGCTACGACATTTTATTTTTCTGGGATTCGCGGATGATCATGATGGGTTTGCATCTGACTTCCGGCGCGACCGAAGCTGAGCGAATTCCCTTCCGGCGGCTGTATTTACATTCTTTGGTGCGGACGGCGGAAGGCGCGAAGATGTCGAAGACTAAGGGGACCGGCGTGGATCCCTTGAAACTGACGACGGAGTTTGGGACTGATGCGCTGCGTTACATGCTGGTGAGCATGTCCGCGCCCGGAACGGACATTGCGCTGAGCGAGGACCGGATCTTGGGAGCGCGGGCATTTGCCAACAAGATTTGGAACGCGGCGCGATTCTTATTTATGAATTTGGAGAAGGCGGAGGTGGCGGCGGGATTTACTTTGGAGGAGTTGGCTGCGCCGGAAGTGCGTGCGGCGGCGCCTTATGCGGTGAAGGGCGAAGGCGAGTTGGTGCATCGCTGGATTTTTTCGCGATTGGCGGCGGCTGTTGGAGAAGTGGACAAGGCGTTGGATGAATTTAGGTTTCATGAGGCTTGCCAGACGATATATCACGTTTTCTGGGGGGATTTTTGCGATTGGTATATTGAGTGGGTGAGGCCGCAGCTTTCCGCGGCGGATCGCGAGCTCGCGCGGGCTGCTTGGCGGAATATATTTGCGGTTTTGGATGCGGCGCTGCGGTTGCTGCATCCGGTGATGCCATTTTTGACTGAGGAGTTGTGGCATAAGTTGCCGCAGCCTATTGGGGCGCGGTCTATCGCGCTGGATCTGTTTCCTGCGCGGCGCGAGGTGTGGATTGATGCTGGCGCGGACAGAGATATGGCGTTGATCCAGGAAATCATTGCAGCCGCGCGGAATATTCGCGCGGAGATGAAGGTGGATCAGAAGAAGAAGGTGGCGGCGGATTTTTCTACGAGCGACGCTGCGGTGCAGAAGCTGGTGGAATCGAACCTGGAGCCTTTGCTGCGTTTGGCGAATCTTTCGGGGCTGTCGATTTCTTCGGCGCGTCTGGATTCGACGGGCGCGGCGGTGCGTTCGACCGCGCGATTTGATTTGCGGATCGGGTACGACGAGGCGGTGGACAAGCAGGAGGAGATTGCGCGGTTGAAGAAGGAGATTGAGCGGCTGGCTAGGGATATTGAGTCGAAGAAAGCGCGGCTGGCGGATGAGACTTTTTTGAGTAAGGCTCCGGTGAAGATTGTGGAGGATTTGAGGGCTACGCTGGTCGGGCGGGAGATTGAGTATCAGAAGCTGCTGGAACGTCTGAAGCAGCTTCAATAAGCGTAACGATGGGTTCCGCGGTGGTCGGGCAACATGACTTCATCGCCGTATGAGCCGGACGCTCGCATTATCTTGGAGTGCGGGGGCTTGCCCCCGCTTGTTGCAAGGCGAGGCTCGCCTCGCCTCGCCGCTTCCGAGCCTGCTCAGTCGTGGAATATGAACGTGGCGGCGAGCCCGTTAACCCCGCGAAGCGCACGGCTCACTCCGATACACACTGTCTGGCGGTCACAACAAAAGCATCCGGAATCTCTAACCATTCGCACGGGAACTCCAACACCGTCTTTCGAAATCCCGGCGCCGCTTTTCTTTCAAACCATGCCGCGGAACACCAAGCGTAGTTCGCGGCCCGGGTTGCGATCCCATGACGCACCGGATTTTCATGAACGTAACGGAGCCGAGCGAAATAGGATTTCTGGAAAAATATCTGTGAATCCCAATACTGGAACCAGACCTTGCGCCCGGCCGCGCGATCCAAGCGGTTCACTTCTCGTGCGGTAACTGAGTGCAGGTGCCGCACAAGATCCCGCAAATCCGACGGCTGCTCCAGTCGAGCGATGTAATGATAGTGATTCGGAAAGACAGCCCAGGCTTGCAATGCCGCGGAATGTTCCTCGCAGAGCAACAATAGCTGCTTCTGAAAAAAAGAAAGCCGTCCGGAAGTGCCGAAAAACGGCTCCTTTCGGTAAGTGCCGGCTGTGACCATGAAAGTTCCGCACGTGTCGAGGCGGTGCAGAGGACTGTGCGGCCAGTCGGGCATGGGAGGTTAACGCCGGAAAGTATATACCCTAACGTAACAGTGCTAACTTCGAATCCCGCCGCGCACTATCTGAAAGTGCGGCGGGTTGCCGGCGCCTTTGTCACTTCACGGCTGGGCAGGCATAAGGGCGGCGAGGCAAGCCTCGCCTTGTCGCAGGCGGGGGCAAGCCCCCGCACTCCAAGACAGGCGACGACTGGCCGCGCAGATTGGGTTGTTAGCGTCGCCACGGTCGCGTATGCTTTTTAATTCATATGGTTACTAAACGGATGGCTAATTTGCCGGGGACTACGGACCGGCGTTTGGACGCGTTGCTTACTTTGCTGGCTGAGAATTCGACGATTGTGATCAGCGGGGCGAAAATTGCGAAGGAAATTGGGGTGACGCGGCAGCAGGTTTGGCGCTGGATCGAGAAATTGCGCGAAGTGGGCGTGCGCGTGAAGGGTCATGCCGCGACGGGGTATCACATCGAGCGGGCTCCGGATATTTTGGCGGCGCAACTTTTGAGTCACAGGCTTTATGGCACACCTTTTGCGCGGCGGATTTATCATTTTTTCAAAATTGATTCGACGAATAGGGTGGCGATGGAGTTGGGGGAGCAGGGCGAGCCGCACGGGGCCGTGGTGCTCGCGGAGGAACAGACGGCGGGGCGCGGGCGGGCGGGCCGGAAATGGATTTCGGAGAAGTCGGCGGGGATTTTTTGCTCCGTGTTGCTGCGGCCGGCGATACCTCCGGCGCATGCGCCGCTCCTGACCCTGGTGGCGGGCCTGGCGGCGCGCGATGCGGCTGCGGAGGAGCTTGATTCCGCTCCGGACATACGTTGGCCGAATGATTTGATGGTCCGCGGGCGAAAATTTTCCGGGATCTTGACGGAGATGCACGCGGAGCCGGACCGCATGCATTACGCGGTGGTGGGCATCGGGATCAATGTGAATCAGACCAAGATGCCGCCGGGGCTGGAAGAGATCGCGACTTCGTTGCGAATGGAAACGGCGAAAATACATTCGCGGCTGGAAGTGCTGATACGGTTGCTGCGGCACATGGACCGCTACTACAATCAGTTCCTCAGCGAGGGCGCGACGCCGATCTTGCGTCGGTTTGCGGAAGTGTCGAGTTATTTTCAGGGGAAACGGGTGCGCATCACGACGGCGCGGGAAACTTTTACGGGGAGCACGGCGGGTCTGGAGCCGAGCGGCGTATTGCGCGTGATGCGCGACGACGGCGGCGGGATCGAGCAGGTGCTTTCGGGCGACGTGGCGGAGGCTGATTGATGTTGCTGACGCTGGATGTGGGGAATACGAATACGGTGCTGGGAGTGTTTCGCGGGAAGGAGTTGGTGGCGAACTGGCGGCTGACGACGGCGCGCGAGCAGACGGAAGATGAATACGGAATTCTGACGCGCGATTTATTTACTTTGGCTGCGCTGGAGCCGCGGGAAATTGGCGGCGTGATTATCAGTTCGGTGGTGCCGCAGCTGAATTCGCGCCTCGCGGGAATGGCGGAAAGATATTTCAGCAAGACGGCGCTGTTTGTGGAGCCGGGGATCAAGACGGGGATGGCGGTGCATTACGATAATCCGCAGGAAGTGGGCGCGGACCGGATTGTGAATAGCGTGGCGGCGTTCGAAAAATATGGTGGGCCGTGCATTATCGTGGATTTTGGGACGGCGATTAATTTTGATGCGGTTTCGGCGCGCGGGGAATATTTGGGTGGAGTGTTGGCGCCGGGGATTGGGATTTCGGCGGACGCGTTGTTTGCGCGCGCGGCGCGGTTGTTTCGCGTGGAGATTAAGGATCCGGGGAAAATTATCGGGACGAATACGGCGGCATCGATGCAGGCGGGACTTTTTTATGGGTACACGGATTTGGTGGATGGGATTTTGGATCGGATGAAGAAGGTGCTGGGGGAGAAGACGAAGGTGGTGGCTACCGGGGGGCAGGCGGCGTTGATTGGCGGGGCTTCGCGGCATATTGAGACCGTGGATGAGTTTTTGACTCTGGAGGGGTTGCGGATTATTTGGGATCGAAATCAGGAAAGCGTGGCGAAGAAAGCGGCGCCGGTTGGGCGGACGCGGAGTTAGCGTTGAGGCGCTCGCGAGCGGCGCGGGGCTGACACCTTGCCAAGCCGGGGCGCAGCCCTTCGATCCCGCACTGCGGGATCTCAGGATGAATCGCACCGTCGGGCGATTCACAAGCCGCCGCACTCCAAAATGAGCAAGCTTCACACGGATTCAATTTCCCTCATGGAATCGTTTAACTACTTCAATTATTTTACGGAGATCGAGGAGTATTTTTGGCGGAAGCGCGGGGCGCATTTGCTGGTTTCGCCTTTGGACTGGGCGATTTTGGAGACATGGCAGAAGGCG
>Ga0210390_10000156_pt1 | contig 72112 bp, 112 predicted proteins | sample IncBWH11OmetaG_FD_161050 | JGI IMG/M metagenome (GOLD analysis project Ga0210390, IMG submission 161050) | Forest soil microbial communities from Barre Woods Harvard Forest LTER site, Petersham, Massachusetts, United States - Inc-BW-H-11-O ...
CTTCCGATCTCCATGATGATTGATTTACGGTAATGGTATGCACGACTGTTAACCAGTCAAATTCAACTACGCCTTGACATTTGTCCAGTTTTGTTGAACTTGTTATACCATTAACCAATTCGGGCAATCCTTTGGTAGTTCCCCATACACGGATACATGATGCGTTATGTAGTTTACAATCGTTACCATTACGTTCAAAACGACCTACATAAACCCATCCTCGCTGGAGGACGACTATTTTTATTTCTCCGGTATGCTCTGTATTTTTTACAGAATCTTTACGAACATAGAGCTGCCCGTTAATTTCTACCTCATTAATTTTTTGTTGTTCCATGTTTATTATTTTTAATAACTTATTTCAAATGTGTCGCTGCTTGATTTTGCCGGTGGATATTCTGTGGTCACCTCCCCGGTCTCCTTATCCACAACTTCTTTAGTGGTCTTAAGGGTCTTAAGTGTGGCCTCCAGCTCTTTTAGCTTTACCTTTTCCTGCTCTACCTTAGCGCTCTGTTTGACCCAGGCTTCCGTCTTACTGAAATCCCAGGACACATTAGTCTGCTTTAGAATAGCGGTAGCTCTGTGTTTGGTTATGCCAGCCCTTCCGCCCTTAGCAATCTCTGTGAGAACATTTGGAGCAATTGCCTTACGTGTATCCTCACAGATGTCCTTAAGGGCTTTGAGGCGAATGGCAAGGTCTACAGGGTCAAGGAACCCTTCGGTGACCAGAGTGGCAAGCGTGTTAACTATTTGCTGTACCGAGGACTTGGATATAACACAAGGCTCTTTAAGGGATAAGAGGTCTTGTATATCCAGTGGCTTTGCCAGTTTGTTTTCGTTAGTTGTTTCCATATCAAAAGGGAAGGCTTTCATCTTCATTTGGTGGCGGTGCGTTAAATATATCATCGGTAATAGATGGCTCTCTGTCTCTATCCAGGTCTGGATGATATTCAGGTGACTCATCTTGTTCCGGTTCCAGGAAGTCATCCGGGGGTGCCTGTTGTGATGACGGAGGAGACTGTGGCATAGCCCCTTGCCTCATAGTCATCATGGTAGTATATTCCTTACTGCCCTGCATTTTCTCCTTGATGAACTGGGGCATCTTATCAAAGATTTCCTGTTTCCAGTCGTCATACACCAGAATCTTAGGCGGGTTGACGGCGGGTGGACAGGTAAGCCCTTCTGGTATAGGAGAAATGTTTTGAACCTTTTCCCTTACGGTTCCCTTCTTGGAGGTCTCATGTATAACGTTAATCATACACGTCCTTCCAACCAACTTGGTCAGGTCGACTCCTTTCTCCACTTGTTCCGGGGTTAACTTCTTACCAAACCATGATTCAATATGGTCTCTCAGATGGGAGCCTTCAAACAGGGAGTTGGTGTATTCCCGGCTAAGGGCGTATGGTTGTGCTGGGGTGCCTTCTTTGAACACGCGGGTCTTGGTAGGGAACTCCCAGCCAATGCGTACTTTCTTTTGTACCTTCACTTCTCCCATGTACTCATCCATCACGGTTCCGATTTCAATTACTTCATAGCACCTGGCCACGTAGTTTCCAGCAGGCAGTAACGTTCTCTGCGGCTGTTCGTTTCTTGCAATTAAGCTCATGTATCCTTTTGTAGTTTAAAAATGTTTGACCATCCCATTGAATCGTAGCAGTCCTGTGCCGCTACTACAACTTCGTGTATTGCATTGGCGGCTTCTGCATCAGATTGCCTGCCCTCCATTGCTTTAAGGTTATTCAAGATGCTACGCATGTTTCTGCGAATCTTAAACAAAATATATGCCCGGTAAGAATAAAATATTACTAACCCGGCAAGGACTGATTTTAATAGTATCATTTCATTTGCCTTTTAAGTATCCAATTCTTTTTTGCCCGGCGGTAAATCTTTTTAAAGGTTACGTCCTTATTTACTGCAAGGCTTTCCTTGCGGGTCTTGATGTCATACATCTGGGACTTCACCAGTCGCCTGATTTTCTTTGCTAACTTCTGTCTCATCCGAATATGTCAGTGTTGTTTTGTTTCCTGTATTCTTTTTTCTCCTGCTCTATAGCCTGCCTGAAATTAGAGGCCATCTCGTCGTATCCAAATGTTTCTGCCTGGGCTACACATCGTTCCTTATCTTCGATGTCAAGGAGAGGAAAGGTTGTGGCAAGATAATGTTTTATAGCCCCGTCCTTCACTTCTTCGCTGCTCCTTTTTACCAGCTCGCCGATAAGGACATCATCCTGTGCCAGCGTCTTAATAAACTCATCCTTCTTGATTATAATAGGATAAGGGATATAAAGTTTACTCATCTGTTTTCCTGTAGTTTAGTCGTCGTTAAAGTTAAATATTAATCCCCAAAAGCCTTAGTAAAATATCCGTCTCTAAAATCTTTGTCAAGCTGTAGTACATTTTTGAAGCTGTATGTCAACCCTGATTTCCTTTTAAATTCAAGGTAGTCAGTTTGTTCCTGCTGGCTGAAACCGCCCAGGTCATTACCGTCCTTTAGGATAACGGAGACCCCCGGTTTATCCGAACCTATGTTATATTTTTCGTACACAAATCCTTCCTGTGGGTGTGACCCCAGGAAGGCATGGTTCACAAATACAATATCACCTACTTCCATATTATTTAGTTGGGATAAATTCCCCCTTGTTTGTAATTATGTTCTGCATGATGGCGCGAAGGCGTTTGGTATCACTGTATATTTTAGAGCCAAACAGAAGACTTGCATCTATCTCGTCTTGAGACGGAATATAACCAAATGCACCTCTTGCATAATTAGAAAAACCTGAGCTGTATCTTTTTTCAAAAGCAATCTCTATCATGGATAATTGCCGTGGAGTAAAATATTTACTCATTAACTCCTTAGCTTCCCCATGAAGCGAACTTTGAAATATGACGTCACGGAACTTTAGCTTATTTTTGAAATGAGTTATACTCATAAGACAAGAACCTATAGCGCACACGCTACAGGTTTTAACTTTGTTGAAGTTAGACTGAATGTCATCAGCCTTGTCGGCGTAAAACCCGTTATTATAAATTGGAATCCTTACATACGCTCCAACAGAAGCGCCATATCGCCCGGCATCCAATTGTTTTAATACATCTTTTGCTATAATGACCCGCTTGCCACCGGGGCTTGCCATTTCAAAACGCCAGTTATTGTACTGCGTTTTCAGGTTGAGCCACCTGAGATTTATATTTAGTTTCATCGTTTTAATTTTAAGTTAGTGCGGGGAGCTGGAGTCGAACCAGCAAACTATTCACCAACAAACAAAGGAAGTGGAACCTTTCCCATTGGCCGCTTTACCATTTGCGTACCCTCGCAAAAGTGGGAGCCGGAGTCAATTTCCTTCGTCCGTCTCCCTTTATGTAGAAGCATCTCTTAGGTGGCTTAAGGCTTAAATGCTAAACGCTCTATCACTAAGCTACCACTCCTTGTTGTATTATCTTTTAAGAGGAGCGGGGCAGAATCAGACTGCCGCTTTTTAGTTTGAAGTACCACCTATATGCTTATTACCAATAAGACTAAACCTAAAGCTACTGAACAACACTTACACCACTATATGAACGTAAGCGTGAATCTAAAGCTAAGGCTCAATCAGTTTCTTTATTCTAAACTGCCCTTATGCAGATAGTTGAAAAATTTCTCAGACGTCATTTCAGAAGCAACCACCGGAACTTCATTGGCTACCTTTAAAGCCTCTATGACTGCGGTAAGCATCTTGGTTCTACGAGCCAGGACGTTTGCCCTTTCCAGGTGAGACCATTCACCGGAGAATTTCTGATGTGTATAATCTCCAAGTTCCATGATAGTATCCCTTTGTGCCAACATAGGGGTGTACTTGGTACCCTTGTCCAATTTGTCAAGATTGGGGTCTGGCAAAATGTAAGCCTCTTTAACCGTTGTCTTTTTCACACCGGCTCTCATCTCGGTCTCAAATACATTTTTGTTTTTGTATTCAGGATTAGAGGTAGAAGACCAGTTCTCATCTTCTGTTCGCACAGGAATGTTTTCATACATGTCCTTTAGCGTAGCACTTTCCAGAAGCGTCTTTAGTCTAAGTAGTTCCAATGAAGTAAATTCTCCAAAGTGGATTCCATCTATGACCAGTTTGGTCTTTGCGACCCCGGAAGAATTTGTTTTTTCCTGGCTGAACAAGGCGTCAATATATTCCTTATTCATTGTCTTTAACCAGTCCAGCTTTTCGTCAACTGTTGTTACAACCAGTTTGCTGTTACGGGCAGAGGGGTCATCTATAACCCCGGCTCTTGGGGAGTAGGTGTTCTTCTCTCCCTTGAATGCGCCCTGGGAGCCCTTAAAGAACTTTACATAGTCCTCCAGTCCCTTTTTAAAACTTGAGGCCAGATGGTCTGTTACAGCCAGAAGTACATTTAATTTTAAATCTTTTTTGTTCATTCTGTTTTAGTTTAAGTATTATTAATTAATCAATTTTAGACAGCCACACCTTCTTGTTGTTTTTCCAGTTGAAGATAGTTTCAAGCATGGTAAGGTATTGTTTTACAGAACCGGCATGAACCAATTCTGTTGACATATATTGTAGTTTCTGCATGAATTTATCAAAGTCAAATTCTGGATGTTCTAAGGCATGAACCATAGCAAACACAAAGCTGCGCCTTTTGTATCCATCATAGTATTGTTTTATACGATGAATCTTATCGCCAATATCATTGGCTTTCTTTAGTTGGGTTATCTTAAATGTCCCATTTTCAAATGCCTCTGGAGCTCCCCCCTTTCCTCCTGCCTGCGCCCCGGTGAGAAGGGATAACGAAATCTGGTGGGCAAATCCATACTTTTCCTGGAACTCTTTATATTTAACGTAGTCTTCCTTACCTTCATTGATATATCTGTGAAGGTAATCTTCGGCAACCCATTTATCATGGTTGGTATTAGCCCTTGTAACCTGTTCTATACCATAGCCTTTTACAATTATAAAGAATACAGGCTTCCCAAGTTGGGCAATGGCAGACAGCCTGTTCTGCCCGTCAATAATTTCAAACTTATCATTAACAATGATAGGTATTTGCAACTGCTCTTCCTCTATGGACTTCATGAGCTTTTGAACATGCCGATTGTCAAGTTCCCTGTTGCCTTTCAGTTTCTTAAAGACTCCATAGTCTTTAGTTTCGAGGACTTTGTTGACCTCCTTGAAGTGTTTAGCTTTTAACATCGTTTTACTGTTTGTTTATTTCTATGATAATAATTAGCGTAAGTAACAGCAGTATCATAAACAACACTACTGCATCAATTATTTTGGGGTTGATATTATTTGACAATCTTACTACCTTTATCAAGGTCGCCAGACATCTTCATCCTGTATAGATTCACTGTCTCGTCCATTGTCTGCTCTATAAACAGACCTACAAATAAGGCTTCATTGTAGGGCATATCTTTTGCCATCTCCACCATTGCTGTAAGGTTCCCTCCCAGGTCTGCAACTATACCCTGTTCGTCCATAGCCATATTGGCATCTGTTATAGCCCTCATTTTGGTTTGAATCTCTTCGCTGCGCTCAAGGGTAAGACCCAGAATCTTATAGGTTTCTTTGGGTGGTGTATTCATTGCCACGTCCCTCATCTGTTGTGCCGTTCTTTTTTCCATTTTAGTTCAGTTAGTTATAATTTGGGCTGCAAATATAGTATATTATATTGTAGTATAAAATTTATTTTATACGCCATATTCTTATACCACCATTGCTGCTACGGGTAGTAAACCTAATTTTTGGATTATTCCTTTTAGCCCAAAGTATAGCAGAAATTCTTAAAGAGTTCCCAAGATTAAGTTTACTATCCTTATTGAATGGAATAAAAAAACTGTCTCCTATATTCAGTTTATTAAATGGATATTTCAATGGGGCTCCTGCCCCTTTACTTTTAGGAATTTGGATATTCTTTTCAATCTTAATAGGTTTCATTTCTTTTATATGTTTTGTAATGCTTTAAAATAAACTGGACTCACCGGGAACTTAGGTCTGCGTGGAATGCGTAGTCTCTTATACCCTGCCTTCTTCTTTTTCTTATAGTCCTCGATCTGTTCATTATAATACTTGTCACCATGAACTATCATGGCAAGGACATACGCTGCCTGTAAGGACATCTCGTAGTTAACCCTTGTGCCCTTAATTCTGAATGAGATAAGGTCGCCGGGTTTAAGCGTGACGGCTACAGGTCGGTTCCTGTAGCGACCCATAGGTGAGACCGCTAAGGTCTGCCGGGTAATGGGCTTAAGGAGTTTGGTCATCGTTTAAATATTTTGCCTTTAGTCGAATTGAGCTTTAATTTAGGAGGGGTGTTTTCAACAAGGTAATTATTCCATCTATCCGCCTCTTTCTTAACGGAAAACAATTGAGTCGTAATGACTTTTTTAACCGATGTTGAATGCAATCTTGTTGATACTTGCGCTGGAGAGCCATATTTATGAGAACTTACGGAATACGTTTTGCCTGATTGGCGTACGGTTAAATCCCCGCCAACTAAAGACACTTCAAAATGCCACCCTAAATTTTCAAATACCCTCTTTTCCCATTTTCCGCCTACCTCTTTTCCGCATTTTTTTATCAAAGCCTCTGCATCCCTATTTGCTTTTAGAAATTCGGCATGAGTACAATCGCCACCACAAGCAGGCGAGCAGTATATTTCACCTTTTCTGATAGGTGTCCATCTTTTTGATTCTTTCATTTTTGCAATCAGTTAGTTGTTTACGGGAGGGGACTACTATGAACCCCTCCCTTCCTCACAATTATACAGGGGCTTGGAACCCTGTAACTCAACTGCAACACAATATCTTAGTCCCCTATAACATAAATGTTATGGTTCTCATTGGTAGCCAACCAGTCACGAGCTATCTGTTTAGCCCTATCAAGGTTCGATGGTTGAACTACCACATATCTTTTAATCATGAACACATTGGAAGAACGTGCTGCGGTCTCCCGGTATTTAATGTGTTCCTTTTTTAATGCCTGTTTGATTCCATTTAGTTCCCGTGTGGTAATATGGGATGGAGCCGGTGAATCTTCCCATTCTCCTGCATCAGAGCCGCCTACTACGGCATATTTGAACTCTGAATAACCTCTCATCGGGTCGGTGTGCCTCCAGCGCATAGCCATATTGAATGACTCCGGCTTGTTGGTAGTTGCTTTCATCGTTTATGATTTTTGGTTTGTTATGCCAGTTATATACATCGTTGGCTTTAGCTTCTTAAACATATCCTCGGCTATCTTAGCCTCTGCTGCCCTTATCTCTATATACTGGCTCTTGGAGTCGTCGTTGAACAGGGAAAAATAAATCCTGTACTTCTTTAAAGGTAGCGCTGTTTCTTTTCTAAAATTCTGGTTCATAAATCTTTGATTGTTTCTGTTTCTAAAACTTGTTCCTGTAATAACTGCTTATTAGTTTCATTGATAAGACCTATATTCATTTGTATCATCCAGTAATCTATACTACGTTTGTGATACATCATATACCCGGTATCTATTACAAAAAAGTAATAGCCATTTGTTCCGTCGGTTGAATATACTTTACTGTGCGGAAAGTGTCCCTTTATTTCAAACAGGCACTCCTGTCTTGTTTTAGGAAATAAGTTCCACCTTAGCAGGTCAATTGTAAGAAAGGTCATAGCCATTATAAACCATAGCATAAATGTTTTCATATTAGTTCTTTATTTTTTCAAAGCTGAATTTAACCTTTATCATCTTCACCGGCTTGAGACCCGTAGGCCATCGCAGGCACTTAATCACTTCGCTTGTGACCTGGTACTGTGTCCTGTCAGCGAGTTCAATCTCATCCATCTTGGCAAACCATGCAGCAAATATATTCTCTGCCTGCTCCACTATCTTCTTACGTGGTGCCTTGCCGGATATTTGTTCCAGCTCCATTCCGGGCAGCAACCTGCTCACTTCAAACTTCATAGTAGGTTCAAACCCGGCAAATTCAAGGTCTCCCATTTTGTCATACCGCAGGGTTGCTATCCCTATCTCTAATCCTTTCACATTGTCATTCATAGTAGTTCATTTTTAAGATTCAAAATTATAAGGTTGTCCATCTTTGTAAACCAGGTGGTACCCGGCAGCCACGGCGTCCTTACGATGCAGTGTTTCATAAACCCCGTCAGGGTTCACATACACTACACTGTGCCACGGGCTGCGTGTGGCCTTTGGACTACGTATCAATTGGAAGGAATATTTTTTCCCGTTATTAATACTGTTGTGCATAGATAGCCTTACGCTATCCTTAAACTCATGGGCTATAAGGGCAGAGTATGCTTCATTGCGTAACATCATTTCACGGGTCAGCAACTTTGCCGCCTTGTGTAATTGGTTACGGGATGGAAATTCTTTGACCGCCAGCTCTTCTTCCATGAATATAGACATTCCCCTGTACAGGTAATTAACGTCCGGCTCCATCAGGATGCGGCGCTCTAACTCTACAGGTGTGATGCCGAATTGCTCCACTACCTTAGCCCTCATGTTGGCAAGGTGTCCTTGTCCTCCGTAGAAGTCTCTAAGGTCATACCAGCGAATAGGGGCTACTTTGGCAAGGTCTATTGACCTCTGCTCATAGTCTTCTACTGTGGTGTCTGATATGCCCAGCAGGTCTGAGAATATAAAGCCATCACTTACGATGGAGATATTCACGCCCGGAGGGTATATCTTTTTGATTGCATCGTTGAACTGCCCGAAGTTTTTCAGTGACAGCTCTTCGCCCAGGTCAGGCAGTGTTCCTATTACCTTGTTCCTGGTATTAGCCGATTTCATCGGGTATCCCAGCATGACAAACGGAATAGGTTCCCCTGTTGTGACCTTTGAGTTTATCTTGTCGGCAAGTACCTGCTTGCCTACGGTCTCAAATTGGTCAATGGGCGTGGGTGGCATCCTAAAGTCCCGGAACGCCTCCACAATTGATTCTGTTGTGTTCATTTAGTATTACAGTTTAGTTAGTAGTTTTTTATTCAGGTAAAATTATCCTGTCCACCTTACGTTCTATGTTATGGAACTTAAGGAACGTGCGGGCAGCAGGCTCATTGAGTTTAAGCAGAACCAAAGGGTCTTTGCGGTACTCCGGGTCAAGCAGTAGCTGGTTGGTTCCGGCAGGGATTGTTATGGTCTGAGGGCGCAATCCGTGTGGCTTGGTGACAGGTTCCCCTTCAATGATAATGTAGTGCATGCCCAGTTCGGGTACGTTATTGCTTTTAACCAGAACCACATCTCCTATCTGCAACCGCGCGGCATGTTCTTCACTGATTCGCACCACATCTTTTTTAGTCAATCGCACCTTGTCATCAAACAATTCAAGATTAAAAGGAGAGCTCATTAGCTTTGCCGTATCCACATCAGATACAAAGTGCAGTGTGGTACTTGGCAGCAGCGTGACAGCAGAATGTATTAACATCTTGCCGTCTGCGGGAGTGTGATAAAAGTTAGTATAGACTCCTTCTGTGACAATATCCGTCCTTACATACCTTACGGTATTTTTGAAAGGGTCAGTGCGGTGAAATACGCTGGAAAGAATCTTTCCTGAAATGAGCGCTTCCAACTGATAGGCTTCATCATGGGCATGTATCTGTGATACCAGTCCAGATTTCCACCGTACCATTGTGTAACGGGCACTCGTCATGTCATCAATGGCCAGCGTGGTACGGTCTAAATTGAACTTCATGTCATCAGACGCCTTCGCCCAATTTTGTTTCTTTAAGGTCTGCGCCAGTTCGCTGAACATATCAAGGGTTACCGCTCTTTTTCGTTGGGCGTCCTGTCCATCTATTACAGGGGTTTCATTCAGGTAATGTTCATATCCTGGTCTGTACAGTTTTAGCTGTGCCTCATTGCCCGGAACGCCAGCCGCTATTGTGAGGAGCGGGTTAGTGCTGGCGTGATAATATTTTGTTTCATCCATAGTAGTTATTTATGTTTTGTCTTGCGTTTGAGTTCCCTTTTGTTTTTCACCATGCCTACAAATACCAAGATTACCAGTGAAACCGGTGTGGCAAGGGCAACAAAAATGTTCTCCATAATTATTTTATTTTAATTGGTCTTCCAAATCAGCCCGTACATCATATACCAGCACATTCAGCTTGCGCTGAAATTCATGCGTGGTCTTAGATACGGGTTTGTCGTACATCAGTTCATAAATGAACTTGCCAGCTACAAAAGAGGCGTGCAGGGTGCCTATATGTTTTTGGTGGGCATCCGATACAGAGTAAACACCCTCTTTAGTAGAGAGGTTAATAGTCAGGTTCTCAAAGTGGAACCCGTCAGTAGTTGTTCCCAGAACGGGAACCTTGTCGGTCAGTAATTCCATAGTAGTTTGTGTTTTAAATTGTTAGTGATTAGTTGTCTCTTTCAGGATTGCTGCTATTAAGCAGGTTTATCAGAATTTCAAACGGGTCTGTGTGTTTGGCTGCAATGTTGTGATTGGTTCTTGTTAATACCTGCTCCACTACCCATCCTGCATAAAATGCCTGTTGCGGAGTCATTTTATCAAGCCTTTTAACGGCTCTGGTGTAAACTTCTTTACGGTTCCCAACTACACCGTCCTTGTACACCGTAGCCGTATCCTCGGAGTCGTCCTCTATGGCTTTTGTTATTTTGTTAGCCTGCTTCTCGGTGATGCCGATAATAGGAATCACGCTGACTTTGGCTTCCCTGTCCTGCTTGGTAAAATCCTCGCTGGAGTGCTTGTCTTTTTTGTTTGTCATTTGAATTTATGTTTAGTTAAATTAAATACCTACGATTAAATGCCTGCTATGTAAACATCCCCGTCCCATGAAATATTCCATCCTTTGTTCCACCACCATTTCGTTATGACATAACTACCATTATAAATAAACCAGAGCCTTGTCTCTTCGTGCATTCGGACGCCCTTGATATGGGTCTTATTTTGTTTGATTGCATCAAGTATAAGCGCCTCAACTCTTGCTATCTCATCTGGATAAGAATTAATGACGGCCTTCTTTACAACTTTAGCAGCCTCGTCTGCGGTTATGAATTTTTCTTTCATGGCATTGTATGTTTTATCTTACTTCAATTATTACCTTCTTTGGCATCACATAAAAGTTCTGGTAGTCCTTTTTGTATTCCTCTTCCTGGTCGGCAAGGAAGACCTGTAGTGCATCATAGATGCGGTCAGATGTGGTATAATCATCCTTCCATACATGGGTGATTTCAAACTTATCGGTAAGGAACTCTGCAAGCCGGTAAAGGGCTACAGTGCCACCCTCTTCATATTCAGTGTACCCCATGTGGCTACCTGTGATAGCGCCACCCATAAGGTACAGGGTAACTTCATAGTGTACCTCCTGCCAGCTTGTGAACCCGTTAGGGAAGAATTTGCGGTCAGCCTTAGCTACGCTCTTGATGTAATGTCTGCGGGTGTCCATAGGTTTATTTTCTTTTAAAGAACATTCCTGTAGTTTGAAGTATATTTCTTAATGTCTCGGCAGTATTTTTATTATTGCAGTCTGCAATACATACAAGCCCTTGTCCGGGAATATGGGCAAATACACTATAAAAAGTAGCCTGCTTTTCTTCTACCTGTTCCTCCCATCTCATAACACCTCCATTTTTACCTTTTATACTTACAGGCTTTCTTAAAACGTCCATAGGGAAAACTATAAAATCTTCCAGCTTAACACCATGCGGAATCTCTTCGGGATGGAATGTTATCTTGGAATCAAATTTCTTTTTCATATTTAAAATGGTTTTATGAATTTATAGGCGAAACTGTTACCCTTACAAAAACCTCATAGGATATATTTTGCTCCCCCTCAGTAATTATACTTTTATCTAATCCTATTCCAATAAGGTCATTGGTTAGTTGTTCTTTTGACGCCTTGCCAATTAGTTCTTTTTGATAAGGGGACAGTTCATAAAAAATGTCACTGCCGTCTAATTTATATTCAAGTGTGAACATGGTATTATATTATTTAAAGTAAATCATAAATGTCGCTGGGAGGTACAGAGAGCAGGTCTCCTATACGCTCTGCGGCAGCTCCCGGCTCTACCTCATGGTAGTCCAGCAGTTGATAGATGGTCTCCCGGTCTTGGGGTGACAGTGGGGCTATAGTTTCTGCTATAGCCTTTACTATCTGGTCGTTTGGTTTCATCTCTTTGGTCTTTTGCGTCTTAGTAACCGTAGTATAAATATTACCACGGCGACAATCAGTATTATAGGCATTATTCTTCTTCCAAAAATCGTATCAGGTCTCTCTTGGTTTTAAACAGGTCGGTAACACTACCTATTTCATAGGTCACAGGGTCAATTGGATTAGCTGCCCATTGCAGCACTTTGGGTCTGTCAAACATATCAGAGAACCCGTAAGTGGAACGGATGAGGTAAGGCTTGCCTTTGATGTCCTGCACCTCATAGCTTTCGTCCTGAGAGAATATTTGGTTGCCCACAGAGAACCATTTTTTATTATTGGACTTGACTTCGGACAGTGTGAGTAGTGTTATCATATCTTATGTTTAAGTTTTATGACACGGATGATAGTATCGTCGTAGTTGTGCCTTCTGGCTATAATCTTATCTTTATCAAAGTGAATTAGAGTATATCCTTTGTGACGGTATATACCACCGTCCATTTCAATTAAATCTACTCTTTCAGAAACGTTAGTAAGGTCAAATTCCTCCTTTGCAGCTCTGGCTAATGGACAATCTTTCCAATCTCCGAAATCGGCATCCTTAAAATGCTTCGCCCTTACAATGAGAGGCAACGCCCCGATGCTCCATGCCTGCATCCATGTGATGCGCAGGAGCCATAAAAAGTTTCTCATACCTTAGTTAATTTAATGGTTCGTATAATATTATCTCCGTAACTAAGCTCGTCTGCGGTAACAGAATCCATTTTAAACAAATGGCTACTATAGTCAGGATGTTTATATGTTACATATAGTCCTTTGTGATAATCTACCACCATTTCTGTGGTGCTCTCATATACAAGAGTGCCAAAAAATTCTCTTCCTGCTCTTGCTAACGGGCAGTCCGTTGTAGAGCTAAATCTTGCCTCCTGAAAATGCCTTGCCCTCACAATAAGGGTAACTTCCGGTAAGGTACGTTTGCCGGTTCCGTTGAACCAGTTCCGTATGGAATCAAATAATTTATTCATAGTTATTAATTTGGTTTTATGCTGTAGTTTATGCCGTCAGCAACATAGGGAACAGGCTGGCGGCTATGATGTCGCTTTCTTTATCCACCGCTTCCTTAAGGGCTTCTATTGACCTTATTTCAAACAGGCGTTTGAGCAATTCTACACCCCTTTCATCCTCCTGCATATATTTTATATACGCTGCGGTGGCCTTGTCTTCGTCAAGGCTCTCTCTATCCAGCCCCATATCATTCCATTTGTCTGAGACCTTAGCGGATACCTCTGCATTAATGAGGTCTGCGAGTAGTATTACAGCAGGAGGTAATCCAGAAAGTTTCTGCATTCTTATAGCGTCTCTGCGCTGTCTTTCCAAATCGTCTTTCATAACTGTTTAGTTAGTTTACACGCCCCGTGTATCCATTCGGCAGCGTGTGCTCACTATCTTGTTCCGGCTTGCAACGGAGTAAACAGTTTAGGCAGCTACTTTAGCAACCATGTAGTCCACAATGGTTTTCACTTCCTTGTCCAATACAACCTGGTGGTCTTGTGCGTCAATGATTTCATGAAGCATCTTGATGCCACGGTCTCCGTCAACCATGTAGTCATGGAAAGCGGTGTTCACTTTGTCGGCAACTTCATCATCATCGGTGTTAACCCCTTTGGCCTTTAAGGCAGAAGTAACAGCAGGTGCGGCAGATGCCATAAGTACCTGTTGTGTCATACCCATCATTACGTCAGTAAGTGGATTGCTCTGGTTGTCGCCAGTGGTAGTATCAGTACCAGTGGTGTTCTTTTTTGTTCTCATTTTTGTAAAATTTAATTAGTGATAAAAAAATATGGTTCGTGTTCCTCCTGTTTTGACACGCGGCACCATAAGCACACAGGCAATCTGCGTCCTTTAAAACAACAATATCATTAGACGTCGTACCTGAACAAATCGCCTATCGTCCGTATAAATGGAGCCACACCAAAGGCGTGTAAGGTATTGGATGCAATATGAGCGCCGGGGGTGTTCCAGTAGAACTCCACCGCCATCCCTGCTGCAATAAATATCATCCCTATAGACAGATGTCTCATGCGACAATGTATCTGTCGTACTTTGTCTTTAGGCTGCCCTCTTACGTCAGCCCTGTGCCTGTTTGGCGGTTTGCTCTTGCGTCTCATCATTTTAGATTTAGTTAGTGTATCACCATTTATTTAAGGTGTTTCTTTATAGTTGCTTCAATGCGTTTGGCGGCAAGGAACTTTGCCTGCTTGTCCAGTTTGCCAATGCTGGAAAGGGTTAGTTCCATTGACGTCAGCGTCCATTTAAGCTGCGCGTTAAGGTCAGAGACTTTAAGGGAATTGATTAAATCGGTGTGCATGGTATATTAAATATTAGTTTGCTCGTCTAAATATTCCCCATATTCAATAGGGAAATAAATCTGAATATCCTTCAATATTAAAGCATCATTGGATTGTGGCAGAATAATAGTATGTCTCAGCCACACTTTAATCTCAGCACTTTCCTGCTCGGTGCAATCTATGTCTCTTTTCTTTCGTTCTATTATTGCAATAAGCTCTTCGTCGTTAGATTCCATATAATTTAGTTTAGTAGTACCACCAGTAAGGGAATTGTTTGATGTCATCCCACAACCACATCCATGTCAGTACGGAAAGGGTTATCAGGATGACGATTGCGAGGGTGAACATAATTTATATTCCTTTAGTAAGTCCTCCGTGTTTGAAGAACCTGCGGATGAATTTTTTAATGCGCTCCTTGCGTCTTTTCTTGCGGCTGTATAAGGGTTTCATATTATGATTTTAATGACCTTTGGAATGCTTTGTCGTCACACAGTTCGGCAGCAAGGCACAGGATAGTGGAGCGGAGTTTGTACCCTTCGGCGTTCTTGTCTGCCCAGAAGCCACCGGGCATATAATCTGGCTTTGATATATTTAATTCAGGAAGATTTTTTGCGTTTATGGGTTCTGAGATAGCTGAGTGATATAACCTTTTTCCTATGGCTGCACACATTCCTATTTCGTGGTCGTATAAATCAATATTATTAAGCTCCTCCGTCTTTTCAATCTCTTCCACCAAAGAGAGATACAATTTTTTACGTTGACGCGGTGTTTTAATTTTTTGTAACATAGATTTATGATTTAGTATGCCTTGTCTATTCCGGCATCCCTTGCCCTTTGGGTTGCAAGTGCATCCCAATTGGTTTCACCTTCGTTATCTGTAGTTTCATTAAGCCCTTGCTCATTCTCTGCTTCGAGGTAGGCGCGTTTGCAGGCATCCTGTAGTTCATTAAGCAGGTCTGCTTTGCGTCCTGTGACCTTATCAGAGAAGCCGGAGACGTTCAATGCACCTCTTATTCCACCTCCCAGATAGTTGACGTATGCGCCAAAATGATGGGGTAAATAGTTGGGGTCGACGTCAAAGGCAGTAGCCACATCGGAGCCGTTAAAGCCCAATGTGCCACCCCTGTATCCTATGTCGTAGGACAAAGCGCCTATCTCCAATGCCTCAAGGTCTGCAATAGATTGCACCTTGCGCAATTGTTTGATGTTATATTTCATAGTTAGTCCCTGTTAATTACTTTGATAGTATAACCGTATTTTGCGAAAAGGTCGGTAAGGAGTTCTATCTTTTTGTCGATGGTAGTGTTTTCGTCATCCAAGGCCACCAAAGCCCCAGCCGTTGTTACTGTTATAGGGTTCTGTTTTGGTTGCTTTTTTAACAGCAAGATTACGTACCTCCTTGAGTTCCTCAGAGGGAGGTGTCCAGTGCATACTCATGATTTCTCCTTTTTGTCTTTTAGGCAATATTTGCAATATCCGCCTACATCTCCTTTATGACCTTTTCAAAAAGGGCACCCGTTATTCTTTTATGGATAACAGGTGCCTCGAATAGTGTAGCCTGCATAGGTCTTAAGGATTACAAGCTCCTGGCATAAGATAGTGCCTGTGAATAGGTAGCGTCTGCAACCTGTTTAACAGGTGCACTGAAAGGAACCACCGGAACGTGTTTTGCTTTTTTAGCCCTCTTGCATTTGGGCTTTGACTCCGGTATGTCATAGGGCATAAAGCAGGTTTTGTCTTTTACGTAGGGTTTGGGTTTCCTATCGTACTTCTCGTTGAACGCGGGAGCGCGCAGTTCATTTTCAGTTAAGTTTCTCATTGTGTTAACAGTTTAGTTAGTTTGCAGCCTTTCGGCTGTGTTCACTATTATCATTGCGGACTTACAACCGCTAACTGTTTTTATAGTAGTTCTTTAGGTATATCCGGCGTTCTTTTATATTCCCACCATTTACTTCCATCATATTCACCCCTTTCAAGCCACGTACCATCCTTTAACCATACATAGCCAAAAAGCTCCTGCCCTCCATATCCGTTATCGTATTCAAAATCAAGCTGTTTAAAGAAGTTCACCTCCTGTTTTTTGGTATGTTTTACAGGGAGTATAACTGTTGCGTGTTGGCTTACGTCCCATTCCTTTCCATGATTAATGCTGGCGCATTTAACAGGTGCCTTATTTTTGAGGATGTCCTGTAATTCATTTTTTGCGTTCATAGTAGTTTATTTACCTCCTTTAATCTTTGCCCACCTTGTAATAATGAGGAACATTGCAGGGAGGCAGGCAAGGATTGTAATGCCTTGTTCTACGTGGTTCATATTTTTGTTATTTCGGTGACAGGTACGTGTTCTCTATTGCCATTTTCAAACTTAATCTCATACCAATCGAGTTCGTTTGGGTCGTTGGTTTCCTTTCCTAACATAATGGTAATAGTTGCAGGCATACCCCACACAGTTACCTTTTCGCTAATATTATAATCTATGTTTAACGGGTTCATATACCCATGAATTTAGCGCCTTGCCTGCTCATTTGCTTTGCCTCTCCAATGGTTTGCTTTGTTAAAGCCCTCCATGAATGAGGTTGCAGGGGTAGTATTGTGTACATAGCGTACATTTTGGCCTGTTGATTGATACCACGTCTTGTGATAGCCCTTAATGTCATAAGGGTGCGACAGGTAATAAAGAATTGTGTTTCCATTAGGTTAGTTTTAGTGTTCTTATGACTTTATTGGAGTAGTGCAGTTTTTTGGCTTTTGCTTTATCTTTGTTAAATACATCATTATCGTATCTCATGTTAAGACTATGATATACGTCTGCTATTCGTACAATATCAACCCCCGCTCTTGTGTACTTGCCTGTTAGTTCTCTTGCCGCTTTGTCAATTGCGCACCCATGTTCGGGGTCATAAAAGTCTGTACCTTTAAAATGCTTTGCTTTCAGTTGTAGTTTCATAACACTTACGGTTTTAGATGTTGTACGTATGAAGCGAGGGAATAGGTTGCCGGTGTAAGCCCGTACACGTTTATACGCTCCTTAATCATAGGTGTATGCACCTTTACAGGCTGCATTGACTTAATAGTCTTAAGGGCACTGATACGTGCCTTTTTGCGTGCTTTGCTTGTTCGCATAGGTATTAGTTTATGTAATTAGATTTATTGAGTTTAGGTAATAGTCCAACGGGATAAGAATCAAAGGATTGCAAGGCACCTGCGAGGGAATTAAGCCCTTTGGATATGCGCATAGCATAGCGCTCCAAATGGAACACACCTTTACTATCTTGCCACAGTACCCATTTGCCCGAACGTCCGTTATTGACGCGGGTATGAGTAGTCACACGGGCAACGTTAGCCCTCTTTGATTTAGGTATATTTCGGTATATACCTACATTGTGTTGAATGTCCATAAATGTAAAAATTAGCATAACAGGCGCGGTTTGACCGTAGTTACTATATGCTTCTATGCCGAATCTTATCACGGGAGTATCTTGACAATTAACTAAGAATAGTTAACCATGTATAGAAGGTATTTAACAGCCTGTTACGTCTGACTTTATTTATTCCGTTACGGGTGGAAGGTGAATATATCGACCTTTTAACCTACCTTTGGTTATTGCGCGTTCGGTGGAATCGGACTTGCTTATCCCCTACATTGTGGAACTTAGTTCCTTGCGGCCTTTTTGCTCTTTATCCTATATACAAGGTATATAGACTTATTACAGTAACGGGAAACGTCCGAAACGAGGCACCCGCTTTGAAACCGTATATTTAGTAGTTAAGAAAAGGATAGGTACATTTGTAAGCTATTTAACCGCCCTCTTAATGTCCGTTATCATAGTCGAACGATGCAAACATAGTATAGGGAGGTGTACAAAAAGTAGTACAATAAGTTAGAATGATATATTTAATCGACTAACGGAATAATATAATCGACGAACGTATATATAAATCAGTTAAGCCATATAAGGCACAAAACACAAAACAGATCAAAAATGAGGTTTCCGGTATATTAGACAAGGTGTATAGAAGAATGGAATAGCATTAACCATGCCAAACATATTAAAACTTATGCGTCCTATATACAGTACAGTGTGTGAATAAGTTACCTACCTAATGGCAGGCAGGTACCTATATATTAGTACTCACTTATAATCCCAATACACACAAAGGACTACCCATTTTCTACGTCCAAAGGACTACCCCGAAAGCGCTACCATGTGCCACAACAAACCAGCTACCTACAAAAGGGTAACCACAAAGTTACTCATGTATGACAAAGTGGCAGGATGTAGGAAGGAAAGGAAGGGTAACCTTTTCCCCCTATGTTCCACGTGAAACAGGTTACCTAATTCCTTGTAACCCAATGAGTTACCCAATTATAGGTAGTGTTTCACACGTGGTTACCAATGACCTGTTAGACATTTATGACTACCCATAAATAGGTAGGACATGACATAATGTCAGGTAGCCGAAAAGGAGTAGCCATGACATGGTAGGGCACACAAAAAAAAGAAGTACCCCGAAAGGACTACCCCCACAGGAACCACTTTACCCCTCCCCCCGGTAGCCGGGGTGGGATATAGGAGTATCGGACTCCCGGACAGGGACATGAGCCTTACTCCCTCATAGCCTCCCACCCATTCATGCACCTTCCTTATCCTTCCTTGAGGGTCACAAGCCTTTTCATTGACGCAGGGCTGTCATAACCTTTCCATATCCCGGCACACCTACGGTAAAGGACACCTTACCCCCTGCAGGGGTACCTGGGGGTCACACAAGGACGTATAGGGGTCATGGGTATTGAGATGGACAGAAGCAAATCACCTGTGCCCAGGTCGTCTGTAAGGGGACGTAGGAGGGGAATAGAAAAGGATATTGTCTCTATTATTGTAGCTAAGAGACGAAACCTCATAAAGTATTGATTATCAGTATAGGTCAGTTCAATCGAACTTGATTTTTGTTCAATAGTTCTGAACAAGTTTGATGTTAGTAACTATTTTAATAGTTTTGGTATAGTTCAATAATATTGTATGATGATTAGTAATAAATACAGCACAAAGCCGGTATATGTGAATAATCCATTTTCTAAGGAAGCAGTTAGTTCTTTTAAATCGGACTGGATAGATTACAGGGAGAAAGGAGTAAGGATGATAGTAGAGGAGACCGGAGAGGTTATGGACTTTAAAAAGCCGGAAAGCAGCGTCCAGGTCTTTGAGGATACAGCAAGGTTTGTTAAGTTCTATGCAGGCTTCGGGGAGCAGTTCCGTAAACTAAAAGAAAGCGGTCAGAGCATCTTCTGGTTTATATTTCTTAAACGCCTTAAGCGCAACAGGGACTTTGTGTATATAGACATGGCTGAATGCGTAGCGTACTGCGGATGGAAAAGCAAGACCGGGTTCTACACCGGGCTGTGTGACCTCATTGAACATGATTTCATTGCTAAAAAAGCGCAGGAGGAAAACTGTTTCTTTATTAATATCACCCTGTTCTTCAATGGTAGCCGCAAACACTTACAGGTGTTCAGGGATTGGGTAACAGCAGAGAAAGCTAAGGTTCCGCCGGAAGTAAATAAATTACAAGATAAAAATACAGGTGGGCAATTGGAATCAGAGAAGGGGGGTGAGTGACCAGTGCGCATCACTTGCAAGGGGGCTTACCACAGAACAAACCCTGGACTGTCGTCAGGACAGGAACTGGGAACAGTTTGATAAGCTGTCCATTGAAAATAAACTTTATGCCTGCCGCCGGGAAATGGAGTTTTACCTTGAGCATGGATATTCTATTTATAAAAAATCATAATTAGTAAACATGATTAAAATTAGTACAGAAATATTTGTTTATTTCAAATAAAGGAAGTAATGTTGCACAACTAACTAAACTAAAAAAACGAAAATGGAAGACTGGAATCCCGGAGACACGGCTATCTGTATTGACAATAGCCCAGTAAATGGTGCTGATGGAAACCCATTGCGAAAAGGGTCTGAGTATATGATACAGGCTATTACAAAGTGCAAATGCGGTGGTACCTTTTTTAACGTAGGAATCTCTTCATCGTCATTTTTTACAAAAACAGGAACAACCTTTACCTGTTGCGGGGAAGAAACATCGGATGGCATCTGGTGGTTTGCTGCCAGGCGCTTTACCAAAAAGAAGACTCTACAGGCCACAGAGTTCAAAGAGGTATCCTACTCTAAAGTAATTGAAACCGAAAAACAAACAGCTAATTAATATGGAACAAAATCATAAAGACTGGAAGGTAGGCGACCTGGTTCTTTGTATGAATGACTCTTCATTAAACAAAGACCCATCACTACCCTTCTATGGAGTGGAATGCAAGGCAGGATTGATTTATAAAATAAAAGCAATAAGCTATTGCCCCGGCTGCGGTAATATGAATATAGATATTGGTGCCAGAAATGGTAATGGTATATACGAGACGCATTGCTGCGTCTGTGATGAAAGAACAATTAGCAAGGTGGGATGGTGTAAAGCGGAGAGATTTTTTAAACTAACTATAAACTAAAAACATGAACTACAAGAACGTAAGAACATCAGAGGTCATAGGGGTCTCTGATTACAATAAACTCTCCACTACCCAGCGCTACCTGTGGCTGGCAACCAAAGACGCGGTGACACATTACCTGGACTTTAATAAGACCGGAGGGTATGTGGCAAAGCTGATGTAATTTCATGGATAACTGCGAAAATTCAGAACGCCTGGATTCTGTACAGACAACCTATTTTTACAGGTGGGCAGGAAGCCTTATAGACAGAGAAATAAAGGCCATACCGGCAGAAAAAAATATATCACAAATACGAATCATTACCAAAGATAAAGATGAAACCAAAGGATAGATGGGACAACCCGGCATTCCCGGTTGACTTCGCACCGCAGACCACACAGGAAATAGAGAGCTATGCTCAGGACTGTGGTCTTACCAAGAGGGAATATTTCTATGCCAAGACCTTACAAGGGTTACTGGCAGATGGTATATATACAAACCCGGCTCTGCAAGAACAGGTAAGAGGACATGGATTTGACCCGGATAAGGATGGGGTCATGGACTCATTGGTTGCTATTACAGTGAGTGTAGTGGCAGAAGCAGTATTAAAAGAACTTGAAAAAAGATAAAAATAATATGGGACTTATAAGAGGACACATAAAATCAAGGGGTATAGAATATGGTATGGCGCATATTGTTTTTGAACCCAGCCCGGATGGACTTTTCGTTAAGGATGAGAGCACTAATTTTATCTCACCATTCATAGAATCAAAAAAGCCGGACTGCGATAAGTGGCAGAAAGACTTTGAGATACTTAAGTGTAAGAGAGAATGCTATAATTACGCACATATAGGTATACATGATTATAATGAAGTCTGTTTAGCTCCACCGCAATGTGACATCTGGTCAGTACGCAGGCTAAAGGATAATACGGTATGGACTGTAGGAGACCGGGACAGGCGTTATGGAAAAATATCCGGCTTCAATCGGATATGTAATGAAAAAGAAAATTTTGGCGTTCCTTATATCATGGCTCTGTTCGGAGAGCGAACAAAGGTTAACCTGTCCTGCCTGGAGGTGCCGGAAAAGGTAAAACCTAATAATTGCGTATGCTATGATGAGTACGGAAACCCTTTATATAAAGGAGAAAAAGTATATTGGGTAGACTATCCTGAAAATTTATTATATAATCTTCCTGCTGAATCCGGCGAATGCTATGCAGAGGATGTGGCAAAATCATTTGAGCTGAACAGACATTATTTTAAATATAAATCCAATATGGGTACGTGGATAAGTAGTAGGATAAATGAGTTTGGGGAACAGCTTAATAAGTCAGTATGTAAAATAATGACGGTTACATTAAAACATTCATGCTTTAACGGAACTGGGTATCAGACAACCATGAGTGATATTCCTATTTGCTGGCGTGACAGGGTGAACAAAATGATTGGAGAATCTTACAATGATATGATAAATAAACTTAACCTTAACGACATAGAAAAAATAGAAATAAAATGAGCGAACAAACACATACAAGACCCGACATCATAGCAGAAACAACCTATGAGTCACTAACAATAATAAAAGACGCCCTCTTTCGCAAACTCAATCAAAAAGGAAATCACGCCTTCGTTTCCACACATGAAATACTTGGAGTGGTGACAGAGGAGTATCATGAGGTCATAGATGCAGTGAAGTATAATAATAAAGATAAGGTGCGCAAGGAGCTTATAGACCTGGCAGTGGCCTGTGTACATGGAATATCTTCGATTGATAATGGTAAAATAGATTGGTAGCAACAAATCATAGTAATTTTTTAAATCGCCTTGAAGAACTTGCCATGTCAAAAGACAATTTAAGAAAGCCTCCTAAACTTGAGAGCAACGAACCACCACCTTCACCATCTAATCCTAAAAACAATACAGCAATGAACAAACACATCAAAGGCATGACAGCGCCGGGACAATCGTTCAACACCCTATCAAGCGGAGCCAGCTTCACAAAGTCCAATAAAGGCAAAAGGAGCAAGCGCCGGGCACAGAAAAAGTCACGTAAGAAAAACAGGTAATCATGAAAGCACTAAGACGAAAAGACAATAAAGAATGGGTTGTTTTTAGTGACGCCGGATTCTTTGTATCTAAGTATCCAGATTCGCTTGCGGACGAAGCTACTATGGAAGGCATTAAAGAATACATAGAAGTATTAGGAGAGCCACTTAGCCAGGAGCTTATTGAATCTCTTGAGCAATACGAAATAGTGGATGTGGAGTTTTGGGTGCCTGCGGATAACCCGGTACCGGATAGTATTGAAGGAGACATACGAAGCAATCAGGATGAACTACTATTTAAGGGTTACACAAAAATGCCTGTGTATGACAAGAAAGCAGATGATGAAAAATCAATGCTTGACATATTGTTGAAGTGGCTTGCGGATGCCAGTGCTTTTGGTTTTGGAAAAGTTCTTATATCGTTTGACTCAAAGGATAAGGCTGAAAAATTCAGAACTACACTTAAACAGGAGTTCAAACCTATACGAACACACAAAACTAAAGGTGACGATGTTATGGTTCATGGACTTGATAGCCTTTGGTTTGGTAGAGTTGTATTATATTATCCTAATGACAGCGAATGTGACGACCAGATTATTGAAGGAGACATACGAAACGAAATACATCTATGACCATCGGCGACAGTCCATTTAATTATTCTAAATCGCCATCACAGGCCGCAGCATTGCCTAACTCACGCAAGTTGGAAGACCTGTTTTTCAAAGGCTACTTCACTATGAAGCCATCCGCCAAAGATGTCCTGATGTATATTGTTGGGGTATTACCTGCTGGTAAGGACTATGTAGAACTCAAGGCTCCAAAGGTCATGAAGTCCACCGGCATCAAATCCAATGAGACCTATTACCGCAGCCTTAAGACCCTCATGGAAAGGGGGTATATTGCCAGGTCGCTAAAGCAGGGGACTTACTTCATTAACCTCAATAAAATGTTTATATGATAGCTGTTATTTTGTCTGTAGTCAGCTTAGTACTAAGTGTGTATAGTCTTTTATCGGCATTAAAAAATAAAAACAAATGATGGGCTGGCATAATTTTATTACAATCGTTGTAATGATAATTTTATTGTCCCTGTTCCTGGGAGCATACCTTAATAAAAAAGACGATGATGAACAAGATAACCCTTAACGACAAAGTGTTTATAGAGATTCCTATAGCGTTGTGTACTAATGAACAACTTGATTTCAATGAAGGATTTCATCCTGTAACAGTAGTTGAAAATAATCGCAAGACCTTTCACTGGGCAAGATATAATGGTGCTAACTGGCATTCAGATACCACCGGGGCGCATGTTATACCTATTTGTATATATATACCCGAAGACATGGTTCCAATAGAGCTTAAGGAAGAGCCGTCACAGCAGGAAATAGAATCCGGTCTTATGTTTGGAATTATTCAACCTGTACCTATCCGGCTTAAGGCGTATGATAAGAAGAATAAAATTATATCCCAGGTGCTGTGTGTGAACTGGGAAGATAAATTTATGACAGTGCGAAGCGGGGCGAGGGGAGCTATATTGAGGCCGCTCCACGAAATGCACATCTTAAGGATGAGTGAGTTTTTTGATTGCAATGATACAGAGTGTAAAGAGCTTGATGTGGTAGAGGTGCCGGAGCCACGGCATCTTACACGGATTATAACTTATCATAAGACCGGGGAATGGAGGCTTGCCGATAAGCGTGGCAGGAGCCAGCGTATATTTCAGAAAGATTGGAAAGGACTTAAAATAATAGGGCACTATCTCATTAACAAGGAGGAACTAAAAGATTAATGGGAACGCTGCAAGAATCTATTTTTATGCAACACAGGATGACCATTATGCTTATGGATAAAGATGACCAGCCATCTGACGTGATACAGATAATGATTTTCACTGTACCTAATGCCTGTGTTGCAGACCTGGCGGATGGATATGGATTATGGAATACCGATACTAATAAGGTGTTGTTGCTGGAAGAAAGATATATAGAGTTCCTGTCATGCAGGACACAAAAACAACAGGGAGAATTTTTTGCCAGGCTCACTAAGACATCCAGCAGGCTACTCGGTTAAAAGATATTAACATTTTATATGTTTACATGACACTTTGTCAGTATGACATTTTGTCTGCTAAATTTGGGGTAACCAAAAATAGCTACACAAAATGCCTGAAAATCAAACAGCGCCTGCGCAAGACCAGACCTCGGTAATACCACCGGAGCTGCTTAGCGTATTATCTCTCGCAGAAGCCAATGGCGGAGATGCCCTGGCAGACGCAATGAAAATCCTGGAACGCAATGACATTAAAATCGTAGGAGCGGACAACAAAGGAATTTATGACGACAGGAATACCCCAGGCCAACAGGCTCCTGTACAGCAGAATGCACCGGCACCTGCCCAGGCTCCTAATCCAGCCCCCGCTCCGGCAAAACAGAACACAGACCCAAACAACATACTCAATGATTTTATAGAGCCCAATGCGGCTCCGGCAAATAGTATCGTAGCCAACTCCATCGAAGACATCACAAAAATCCTTAAGGATAAGTACAATATCCAGGATATACCCACATTCCTTGAGTCGGCTGACAAGTGGCGTTCAAAAGCCACCCAGTCCGAACAGGAGATACAAAGACTCCAGAACTTTAAAGGAGCATGGGACAACCTTCCCCCTGACTTACAGGACGTAATGGTTGCCTATTATGAGAACCGGGACTATACAGAAATATTAAACAGTCCCAAATTCATCAATCTTAATAAGCCTTTTGAACAGCAGGATATAGCTAAGGTAGTTCGCTATCTTAATCCTGACATCAACCTTAGCAATAAGGATGCAGATGATTATGTTGACTTGGGAGACATCAAAGACCCCAGCGTAAAGGCTTTAATCAATACAGCAAAGACTCAATACGCCCGTGAACAGGCTTCTTATAAAGCCAACCTGACCTCGCAAAAAACTGCACAGCAAGAAGACCAACGCAAGTTCGTTTCCTCTGTCGATGCGTCGTTGCAAAAGTTGACTACAACTCTTCCTACCACAGCCGCAGAGCGCGTCAAAGACGTTGCCGGTGTGCTTAAGAGCGGAGATATAGAAGGCTCTTTGTTCTACCAGGGTGATTTATTGAGAGAGGATGCTGCCGAGCGCGCCTACTATGCCCTTCATGGTAAAGCACTTATTGCTGCTGCAAAAGAAAAAATTGCAGAGCTCAATAAGACCATTGAGACCACGGTAAGTGGCGGTAGCGGTGACCAGCCTCGCCAGTTCAAGAGAGGGTCTAATGGTCAGGCTCCAAAACCACGGGAAGTGGAACATGCAGAGGAGTTCGCAAACGCGGTATCAAAGAGAGGGTCTGTTTACGACCCTGACCCGCAGAAAGATGAGAACGCCCGTAAAAATGCACGTCCTGCCTGGGTCAGTTAATTTTTAACCCCTAAAGAAAACAACAAATGCAACTTTTCACGTTTCCCTCACCTTCATTCAACAACGCAGAGTTGAATGCGCCGGGCTCCAATTATGCCCAGCAATACGGTAAGGATACGACCAAGCTCATAATGGAAATCATACGCAAGACCATCTTCGATGCCGTTCCTGCTGATTACTATGACCTGGCAATCCTTAATATGCAAAATGCGAAATTTGTCTCTGGTGACGAGCATATATACTTTGAAAAAAGTATCCAGCGCCAGGGTATCCTTACCACTGTCCTTTCAGGTAATATTGCTGCCGGTAGCGTACAGATCATCCCCATCACTAATATTGATGATGCTGGCGTAGACTACATTGTGCAGAATACAACCACGCAGGTAAGGGGTACTATCACCTCCGTGAATACAACCCTGGGCACCATGACCGTTCAGGCTTATTCAGGGCAGACCTTGCCACAGCTTAATTCCGGGTCTCAGTACACCTACATCCTGTCTACCTCTGTAGATGGTGACGGAACAAGCAACATCACCCAGTCTCAGCGTTTGGACAACCTGATTGAACGTTATAATTATGTTCAGCAGTTTGCAAGGCGTACAGACTATGGTCGTATGGAAAAGTTCAAGTATGACAAAATCGGCACTACCGATTACGTTACCGAAAACAAGAAAGAGCTTATCAACCAGTATCGTATGGACTTGTCCAACGCTATGTGGAACGGTGAGCGCGGTGAGGTAACATTGTCAAACGGGACAAAGGTTAAAACAATGGGCGGCCACTATCCAACCATGTTGGCAGCAGGCTCTGTTCAGATTTCAACCACCATTTCCAACCTGCCGGATGCAGTGATGCAGGCTCACTACCTTTCCCGTTACGGGACAGGAAACTACGTGCGTATGTTATATGCCGTACCTGAAATGATTCACAACATTGCTGTTGCCCTCAAACAACCTTTGATTCGCTGGCAGCCAAAGAATGATACTGCTGCTGATTTAGGGCTGGAGTATATGAGCTTTGGTGATGGCAAACTGGTGTTTGTTCCAATGCAACGCTGGGAACAGAAGTCTAATTGCTTCTCTGCCGATTGGGAAAAGAGGATAATCCTTTTAGACCAGCAGAACATCATACCTGTTCTGGCATGGGGCGAACGTACCGGGTACATTGGAGACCGTTCCCAGAATCCATATACTTTCAATAACTACTCAACTGAGTACATTGAAGGAACTATGAGCGTGGAGCACAACAATCCACTTGCCGGTGCAATCATCGACGTAATGTAACTGTTTGTTTAGGTTTAAGTAACAGGGTGGGTTCCGTTCCATCCCATCCTGTTACCCACACCTTTATGATTTCACAACCAATCAATATGGCAAGCAAAGAAGGAATCTGTAACGTCTGTATAGACAAAGCGGACAATGGCGTAACCCTATGCTGGGAAGTAAGGACTAAAAGACCTTCCGGCGGTAAGGGGACTTACGACACAATGGACATGAATTACGAATACAAGAAAGAGGTATATACTAAAAATGATATACCTAAAGCTCTTGAGCGTATTGAAGACCTCATTGAAGAAATGACAGGGGTAGAAAAAGCAGAAACAGAAGAAGAATATTAAAACCAAAACCAATTTATGATACCATCAATAGGAAGAATCGTAATTTACAAACCTCGCGAAAAAGAACTCATCAAACTTGGCGGCAACCATGAAAACGGGACAACCGAATGCCCTGCCATTATAGTTAATGTTTGGGGGGATACAGAGGATTCCTGTGCCAATCTTAAAGTGATAGGCGATTCGGATAGAAACATCTGGGTTACTTCTGCCTCGCAAGGTGAAGCGGAAGGCGAGTGGCATGAACCAACAAAAAAATAAAAACCAAAACCAATGAAACTTTACGATAAAGACGACATCTTTGGTGGCGCAGAAGAAGCTCCAAGAGACCCACAGAAACAACCACAGAGACCGGGAGCGCCTGTAGAACAGGAAAAGCCAGCGTCCCCGGTAAAACATCTGACCCAGAAAGAGGGAACTAACATCACCGATATTAAAGGTGTATTGGAAGCCCTTCGCGGCAACCCGGAACTGTTAGCTCAGTTCAAGACCCTTATGGGCACCGGCGTCATTCCTTCCAATAATGATAACTATAATGACATTGACCTGGAAGACACGTTGGATGTCCCGGTTACTTTCTTTACCTATTGTATAGCTTATGTCACCCTGGATGATAAACGCTTTGGCAGGGAAGTAAAAAACCCGGCAGGGCGCAGGATAAACTTCAAGCATGTGCAGACCCTGCGTATTGCAGGTGGTCGCCCACGGGATGATAAGTGGATTCAGATTTCCACTTATACCACCTGGAGCAAGAAGGAAGCTATGTGGCTCGAAAGACATTCCAAGTTCAATGTGAAGTTCCACAAGACTGTACAAAAGGAACATGCCGAAAACACAGAGCTTATGCTTGCACAGATGGAAGCCAGCTCTTACGTATCGGCGCTTGGTCAACATGAACTCCTTGCTGACTATAAAAACAATATCAACCCGGTACCTAACACAGACTTTGATTTTATGAAGAGCAAGGTATATGAATGGCATGTGAACCGCATCCTGGAGATACACAAGAGAACACGCCAGGCTGTAGTACAGCAAACATTCAATACACTGGAGTCGCTCAACCCGGCAGGAAGCCCACAGCGCAAATAGGCCGTGACTGTTTAGAAACAGTTTGATATAATCAGTTTATTAAATACTGTAGCTGCAATAACTTTGCTTCATGCCAATAGTTTGTCAGGATATAGTGAATCAGGTAGCTGCGGAGTTAGGGGCAGAAGGCAATGATTATTATTTGTGGACGAGGGATTACATGCCTGCCATAAAACTTGCTATCAAGGACATGGTGAAGGCTATCCGTGACAAGCTGGGCAGCAATTCCTTCACAGAGCAGGCGGCGCAGGAACTTAAGCAGAACATTATCTATCAGACCAATGCCTTTAGCCGGTTCAGGATTACGGATGACATATTTTCATTGGTTGCCGTCATACCAGAGCCTACTATGTCTCCATCTAATCCATCTATCACATCTGGCACTACTTCACAATCATTCAAGCGTACCGATGTGGCTTTCCTGGGGTCAACCCATACCGCTACACGCCAGACAGATAATGAGTTCTATCTTGGTCAGGGCAATCCTTTCCAGGACGGATTTGCACTGGAACCGGAAAGAAATATAAGGACATACTCTTATATTCTGTATGGTGATTCTACAGCAGGAAGCTATGCAGCAGGAGGAAGCGAAATAGGATTGAGTCCGGCTGTCAATGTTGGGTTTGTGGCTATATCCCAGCTCATCAATCCTACAGAGCCGGTAAATATTACGGACTCCATTCAGTTCCCAATGAACCTGAAAAGTATTATAGTGTTATTTACCAAACATCACATAACTTTTAAACCCTTAGATTCCAGTCAAATCAATTTAACTACAATGGATGAAATCACGCAAGCATTAAAAGCCTTTGAATAATGAAAAGAATAGAAATGATAGGACAAGTTTTTGAAATGCTAACGGTTATGGAATACGCTGGCAGCAAAAAGACAAGTACGTATTACTTATGCCAATGCTCTTGCGGCAACAAAATAACAACAACTCGAAGATGGCTGATAAATGGTAGAGCTAAAAGCTGTGGGTGTAGTAAAAATAACTTTATATCCCGCTCAAATACAAGGCACGGAGAATCGCAACCAGGAAAAAAGACAGTTGAGTACATGACATGGAATGGAATAAAAAATAGATGCTATAACGAAAAAGACCATAATTATGACAAGTATGGGGGTCGTGGAATATCGGTATGCAGCAGATGGATTGAGAGTTATGATAATTTTTTATCCGATATGGGGAGACGTCCTCCTGGTAAATATTCATTAGATAGAATAGATAATAATAAAGGATACTCTCCAGATAACTGTAGGTGGGCTACAAATAAAGAACAGTCAAGAAATACAAGGACAAATAGAATCATTGAATTTAAGGGTCAAGAAATGACCTTAACAGAATGGTCTGAAACATTAGGATTGAAAGTATTCACGTTAGCCATGAAATTAAAAAGTAAAACAATTCCAGAGATAATTAAAATTCAATCGCTCTGTAGAGCAGTCTAATGAAAAGAGTTTCTTACAGATATTTAGCTTTTAGCTCTTTGGCTGCACTCAAGAAAGTGTTTGCCGATAGCGACATTAAGTTGCTCGACATTTTATTCTGGGTCAAGATGGCCGTCAACTCCGTTGTTGCCAAGACCCTTACCGGCAAGCCTCCTACCGGCTCCTATCTTGCCACCTTTACTAATGTTCCTGTTATCTATAATAATAAAGACAATGGCAGCCTGTTGTTCCGAAAAAAATACCTGTCCCTCCCGGCAAACATATTTGACCTGCCACTGGACAATGCTATAGACTGGATGAACTTCCGTAATCCTTCCTTCATTCCTAATTGCGGGTGTAAAGAACATTTTACTTTTCAGCGCTCCACACTGGTTCAGATAAAGCTCATGTATGATACCGCTTTTGAAAAACCGGGCATAGAAGATAATTTCTATTTCGTAAGGGTCAACGACCTGTTATATTTATTTGGAATAGAAGACGTGCAGGTCAAGGCGGTAGATATGGCAATAAGAACCTCAGTTAGTCCGTACATCAGCTCGATGACGCTGGACGATGAAGTAATGCTTAATGACGAACAGGTTCTGGATGTCATCAGCAAAGTAGTCAGTATAGGGCGTTATGTCATGATGGTTCCAAAAGAAAGAGTGGAAGACGGAACGGATACTACAGCTACGCCTCCAGGAAGGGTTATACAGCCGGAACAAACTGCCGGTATTGGACAATAAAAGTAGTTAATAAAATTACTGTGAATAGATTGGCAGTCTGGATAACTTTGTCGTTATGATTACAGTCAACGATTTTATTCCACTTGGGCAAATGCTGCGTGACGTAAGCACCCGCACTGGTGACCCTGAATATAAGAGCGGTCTTACCCGTGGATGGTACATCCAGGTGATAAGGGACGCCCTGGATTCGTTGGCTTTCTCAGGTTATCCGCAAAGGGTCACACTTGATTTTGATTTTCCTAAAGTAAGTTTCAGGATGGATTGGCCTAAAGGTGTATTTAACATACAGGAAGTATATGGTATCAACGGAGATGATTGCAGTGTTACCAATGCACAAAATATATATTGGAAAAGAGAGTTCAACCCTTTACCATACGGTAAAGGATATACAGCAGCGAGACAGGAATCAGGTAGCGCCAATGATGCCGCCAGCGATATAGTGAACACAGACCCTTTTAATGGAAAATTCTTTTCGTTCCTGGCAATGGAAGGAGAGACGCTCTATTATTTTAATGTACAGAATGGGGTATTGTTTTTTTCCAATACCTGTAGCACATTTGATAAAATACGTATAGTGTGTTCCGGTACCTACGGCGACATAGATAACCTCCCTTGCGTTCCAAGACCATTAAAGAAATTTGTGATGGATTATGGTCGTCATGAGTTTTATATAGCTAAAGCAAATGAATCTCCCGGTTTATTAAAGATGGCAGAAAAGGCATATCAGGATATGTATGACGTAAAAGTAGGAAGCTGGTGGCAGGCAATGAAATTTATGAAGTCTGTGGATAAGAAAAAGAATGAAGACCTGGATGAATATAACAGAAGGGGGAACTGGTAAATGAAACCTGTAAAATTTTCAGAAGAAGTCTGCGTATTCAGCAATGGTATAGGCTATACGGTTGATGCTGAGTACCTGGGTCTAATTACAGGTAAACGTTACTATGACGCACTCAACATCCGTCTTCGGCAAAAGTCCGGTGTCAACTCAGGTGTCCCGGTTGCCATCAACGGAGAGCAGCTTAAGTATCCATTGATTGTTCCTTATCACCTGGGGGGTGGGGGCTTTACCAGCGAGTGTATTGCCAACGCCTTCCTTCCCGCTCAACTATCCTATAAGTGTATCCTTGCCACAATGGTACAAGGACACCTGTTTGAGATATGGGCAGATAAGGACAGAATCCTTCCTACATTTTTCAGGGCGGACGGTCATGTTGTTGCCGGTGGAAATGGGAATCACACTATACCATTCTCTGTTGATTATCCTATACAATATTCTACAAACAATACACCTCTTGGCGGAGAAATTTTTCTTACCGATAACCATGTGGTTCCGCAGATATATGTAATAAGCGACATGCTTATCAATTCTGGTATTGACCTTGCCTCCGGCATTCGCACAGGGGCATGTACTGATAAATACTTTGCATCTTACAACTACACAGATTATTCTATCAATACTGCCACACAGGCAGACCATCCTGTTTTTATAGAACTTGCAACTGCACAACCGGCAGGAAGTATTATACTTGGAACCAGTGGGCTGTTCCCCGGAACCTATCAGTATTCTATTCAATACGTGGACTCACAAGGCAATACTACAGACTGGAGTGAACCTACACCAAATATCCCGGTAATAGCTAATATAGATTCAGCAAACAGTAATACTTTTCCTTATTTACAGATGGTTGGAGCAGCGCCACAGCCGCTTGCCACAGAAGGTATAGGAATTGGTATTCATATCCGTTTCAGGGTCACAAACATTAATAACTACAGCAGCATGAATATAAGACGGGTTGCTTATAATTCAGGTTCGCCTATAGGAACACAAGGCACAGAGACTATTGTTTATCAATTTAATATTACGGCAGGCCAAATAGGCATTGTAGATATATTTGATTTTGGGGCTACAGGAACATCACTTACCGTAAGCGCACAAAGAACAACGCAGGCGGTAATAGAGACAGCTAAAGGAATCCGGTACTATGACCGCACTCTTTATCTTGCTAATATTAATTATGCTTCCAGGGATGTAAGTGGTGTGACGTTTTTAACGTCCCCTGACACGGCATGGCCTGTGATGAAAAATATCGGAACCATTGGACATCACGACCCGTACAATTCTGTTTATTATAAACACTTCATGAACCGGGAGCGTTATGGTTTTGGAGTAAAGTATATAGATGGATTTAATACCCAATCTTTTGTAGGAGCTTTTCCGGGCGCTGGCAACCCAACCAATTACGGAGGAGCGTTTAATAATTATATGATGCCCAACCGCAGGGATACAGCTACTTCTATAAACAACTATAGCCAGGATGGGACTACAGTAACAGTAACAGCATCCGATGTAACCAATACGCCCAATCCTACATTTGAAATATTTGACATGAGTAATGCGGCATCAAAGAATGATACCATTACCTATAAAAATATATTTGCCACCGCATCTTCTTTTAATGTTAAGCCCACGAGCCAGATTACTATGTATAATGCCAATATAGGTGCCGGGGCTGTAAGCGGAAGTAATGTTGTTGCTCCGTATTATCCATTCACCCCCAAGAATGAGAACGACCCTGATGTATCGGGGCATAACTTTGTGGTTAACACTGCGGTTTATACCGGCATAGATAGTTTTGGGAACCCATTATCAAAAATATCACTACTCAGCACCCCGGCTTATCAACCGAAAGGGTTTGCACAACAGTATCTTACAATGGGAATGTCTATGGCTGGACTTGCTAATATTCCATCATGGGTTTCTGCATTCTCTATACAGGTAACCCCTCCCGCCGGAAGAGTGGTAACACAGGGGATAGCATTCTATTCCCTTAATGAAAATCCAACAACCCCAGGAGCAAGCGGAGCTACCAAAGACACCGATAAGATAGTATTCTACTCTCCTGATGCCGAGACAGGACTTACGCTCATGCAGGATATTATAGACAATCCAAGTATATACAGCGTGGAGTTTATTTGCCCTCTTGGTTCATTCAGTGAAGTATATAGTTTTCGTATAGCGCAGGATGGAATTAATTTCAGTGTACCTACATCTTACGCCGGGTACAATGTTGACATGGTTAATTATGCCAGGGTTTATTACGATAATTCTTTAATCAATACGGACGGGTTGACCCAAATTGGCAACGGTGACGGGTATGTTAATTTTGGCAGGTTTAGAAACGTTGCCTCTGCTGGCGGGTCTGTAGCAAACATTTTTAATAACTCCAATCCTGGCAATGCACAGGTAGGGGTAACAGGAGCTACTGCTGTAACTACTAAATCAGGCAGGCAAACATTCTATAAGATTCAATTAGATGCACCTCTATACAGTACCGGCTCTCCCGGAAGTAATATAGACGCTGCTTATGGAACAACTAATCTAAAGAGGTTCACAGAGCCTTTTTATATTGTTAACATAGTTCGCAAGGATGCTGTTGTTGACACTTCTGTTAACCAGACACAATATGTTTCAACAGGGCACTATCAGAAAATATCATCTATCATAGGTCAATCAAACGGTGCCGCAAAGCAATCATTTTTGCTGGTAGACGAAAATCCAGGAGACTGCATTGTAAAAAACGGGACGGATATAAAATACATCTGGATAGAAGACATTAACGGGAACCAGTTGCCGTGGGTAAATATTTCTATGGCAGGAACGGGGTCTTTTACACTGGCTAATATATTTGGAGATATAGCTAATGGTACCAATAACTCAGGAGCTAACCCAACCAATATATTAGCAGGAGTTTATTCCCAATCCATTACGCAGGTGAATGGCCTGGATAGATTTTATACTATAATATTTGAATCCATACCGGGACAGAACCAGGCTTATTGTATTCCAACCGGAGGGTACAACATACTTGTTAATTATGATAACAGATTCCCGGTAACCTGTTTTGGCGATAATATAAATGGGGACGCCGTTTGGGCTCCTATAGATGGAAGTGTTGGTAACGGCGGAGATGCAGAACAGCTATCTCCTGTAGCCTCTGACCATCCGGGAAACTTTAACCTGGACATAGGATTCCCTTACTTTCATTATGAATGTAACCCCAGGCTGTATATACCTAATTACCTGGGGGGAGGGTCTATTCCTTCCGGCGCTCCGTGGATACAACAGCTAAACTCAACGGCACTTCACCTCATCAGGCAAATGCTTAATGTATTTACCTGTTCTTCCAAGACACATGTACCATATTGTTTTAACGAGTTACAGGTGACTGCCAATTACGGGAACCAATACTTTCCTCTTATGAATTATGTAATGAGGTCAAGCAACTGGGACGCCTCTGTGACAGATGTGTCTACCACACAACTTGCAGGCGGATATTATTCTACCGATTACCTTGATGAGTTCTCTGCCGGAACTTCACCTCATTTTAAAATACAGAACTGGATTTATGGTGGCTTCCGTTTCAAACAGTCTACTCTCAATTGGAATATAGATTACTCAGAAGGAGAAGTAAATTTTCCTTCCTTCGGTCGTCCGGTAGTAGGATATAATCCACAAACATTTTTCCCAACCAGGAGTGTTTGGTCTGTTCAAAGACAGATTAATGACATTAACGACCCTTCGCTTCGCACTTTCCCTGCATTAAACTACAGGGACATTGATGATAACACCGGGGAAATAAAACTATTATACTCCGCCCAGAGTGCAGGCCGTGGCGATAACCTGTATGCCTTTACAGAGCATGGCATTTGTTTACTGATGACTGACAAGTATGTGGTGAGGCAGGGGGCAGGAACTGATTGGACGGTAGTGCAGGGGAGTGGGGATGAGGCGGTAATGCTGGAAGAGTGGCTGCACCGCGATATTGGATTAGGTGATGAGATGTGGCGCAGTTTTGCAGAACATGATAATGTTGCCTGGTTTGCCAACAAGCAAAGTATTTATAAATTTGAAAATGAAAAGGCGCATGATATTGCAATGCCCTATTTTCACTGGAGGTACCAGCAGGACATACTGGATAATATGCGCCCTGGTTTTCTGTCAGACCTCACAGGGTTCTACGACATCTATCATGGAGAATATTGGCTATCCTATAAGGACAGAACTTTTACCTGTTACGGAACAGGAACGTATGAAATACAATCCCCGGTAAACTACAATGGGCTGTATTATCAAATAGATGGAGAGTTAGGTGCTGTATTATTGCCCACTCCCCAATATGCAATAGAACAATTGTTTATTTACAATAATACAAACTCTCCTGTTCAGGTGCAGTTTTTCAGTGGAACAATATATCCTACTTTATGTTTTATAGCGCCCCAGATGTACCGCTCCTTTAATATATACGGGTATGGCAGTAATCTTACAAATCCTTTCTTGTGGGAGTGTTCGCCGGATGATATTGCATGGAGCGACTCACTTCTCAATCCGATTGTCCTTGTATGGCAGGACGAACCGGATACCGAAGAGCGTGGCAAATGGGTGAGCCGGTTTACTTATGAATTTGACAAGTTCGCTTCCGATAATAATAATTCGTATGGGTTCAGAAATGTTATATCGGGACAGGGTGGAGCATGGCAGCTTGACCGTGGTAACCAGATAAACGGAGCGAATGTGGCGGCAGAGATTACCGGGTTTTGTACAGGAGATAATCATATCCGCATTCAATACGGAGCCGAAGCAGAGCAGCCTTATTCTAAGGAGTTTCATAAATTGAGAATCAATGGTAATGTCAAACCTACGCGCATTGAGTTCTTCCAACATTCAGACCAGGTAGATAATGATGCCCCTGTTTGTTTCCTGGATATTTCTACAGATTCCCTGTACCTGAAAGACTACTACGGATTTGAGGCTCTTATACCACGCAAGAGTGCAAGCCCAAATGACAGGCTACAAGGAAGGATGCTTTATTACAAAATAAAATACAATGGAGGAAGTCCACTTTTCCGTGTGACAGACTCAGTTGTCTCATTCCATAAGATTAAATAACTTTACCAAAATTCACTCACTATGCCAGCAGCAGATTTAGGAACAACCCTTAGTACACTTGATGCCTTTGCCCCACTTGCCGGTAACATGATTGATACCGGGTTACAGGCAGGGCTTGGCGCTTACCAGTTACTATATGCCAATAAATTAAAACGGCAGGCAAATGCACTTTTCCCTACTTCTGTAGACCCGCAGGAACAGCAATACAACCAGGAATTAAATTCTATACGCAAGGGTAGTTATAGCGGTGCTTCTTATGCCAACGCCATACGGAGCCTGCGTACACAGCAGATGAACTCAGGGCGTGATATAGTGGCCAAAGCTGGCGGGTATGGTGGTGGCGCTATTGCAGGGCTTGCCTTAAATGCGGGAGAGGCAGATGATGCCTATGGCAAGATAGCCTCAACGTTAAGCCATGACCTGATGGGATACCAACAGATGTATGGAGCCAGTACAAATAGTATGGTTAAACGCAGGGCTGACCTGGACATGATGAAATATGGACAGGCAGAAGCAGATTATCGCGAAGATAAAGCAGCCGGATATTCCAATTTCTTTGGAGCCACGGCAGGCAAGGGAATACAAGATGTGAATTTTAAGAATATAGCCACTGCGTTAACAGCAAACAAAAGACCTCCGGTTCAAGGCGAGGACTACGGAATAGCAGATGATGGTACCCAGCCTCCTGTTATGAACGCTCCTATGCAGTCTTACGGGACAGAAGCGGATAACATGCAATCTCCTTACGCGGCATACAATCCCTATCACTAATGGCTGACGATTTAAAATATAATGACATAGGGGAAGACCAGGTAGAAGACTCTAATGACTCAGAGGTAATTACCGGGCAGGACACCCCTGCGGAAGCATACGGTGCCGGTGTCGCCGCTTACCAGCAGGCTGCAAGAAAAAATAAAGACAACGGCTCAACTCCGTATAGCCCCATAGCCGCAGCCCTTTCCAGAACACGCAACAGTGCGCAACAGATTCCGGGAGTCCCCGGAAGTATTTCTACAGACCCTGGTACACCAGGGATAACAAGAGACCAGGCATATCCTTCCGCTCCTGTAAGGATGCAGGATTTGCCGGGAAGGTATTTTGGTGCCACTCCTATATTTCTTGGTGGCCAGCCACTGTATCCTGTATCATTGGAAGAAGCCCGTAGGCGTTCCAATAATGATTACATGGCGTCACAGGAACAGGCAAGGCAACAGAATGAAAACACGCTGTTCACAAATCTTACAAGGCAAAAGGTAGCCCCTGCATACCAGGAAAAGGCGGATAAGATGCTGGATGACCTTTATGATGATTACTCAAAAACATTTGCGCAGAAAGGAAGATATGGTGCAGTAGCCGCTTATAACGACCCTAATAGCCCTGAGTTCAAAGAGTTTACACAGAAGTACCATAACTACCTGCAATCTACAGAGGCCATCAATCACATGGACACTCTTTTGTCGCAGGCGCAACAACGTCCACCCGATGAATTATCCCCCGCTACCAAAGCCCAAATTATAAAATTCCAGACCGGAGGGTTTATGAACCCGGACGGCACTGTTGATACACAGACCCTACAAAAGTCTTATGTTGACCTGGCTAAATATATGGGCTATGATGGTATTATAAAAAGCATTGCACCCTATATAGCAAAGGATAGTGAATCATTTTTCCAGCAAGGAGCCAAAGATGCAAACGGGAAAGAAATATCTCCTCTTGATAATGACCACCAGTTTATAACAGAGGTTAAGAAAAATCCAAATTGGGACAAGCTCATTGATAGTAAGTATGTTCCTATGCTGCTTAGTCATGCCGGATTAAACCCTGCTCTCAATGACCCTAAAGCAGCGCACGATTATCTTAAGCAGATACTTCCTGAGTTCGTAGAAAAGCATTTCTATGATGTGCAAAGGTCTTCTGCAAGTGCCGGAGAAAATAAGGTGGCCAATGAAGGTAATTGGGTAGTTGATTTTGCCAACCAGGTAAGAGGCAGTAATGTAGATGGAGCCGTTCACACCGGCGGAGAAAATGATAACAACCCTCGCGGTGTGATGATGCAGGCTCCGGGAGACATGTCTACCAATATCACTAATCCTAATTTCTTAAAATATATTGTAACAGGACAGGATGCCAACGGCAACGCTATTACAGCCCAGGACACCCGCAAAACAATAGTTAATCCTATATCCGGTTTATGGAAGGACAATTCCACCGGAGATATATATAAAGTTCCTGCTGCTGCCAAAAATCCAACTACAGGAGATATTGATTGGGGGCAGGTACGCACTCCGGCTAATAAAGTAACTAATATGTGGACGGATGTAATAGTTCCGTATTACAGAAGTGTAGGAGGGACTGGGGCAGAAACTAAATTGACCCAGATTCAAAAGAAAATGTGGACACAGCAACCGCAGGAAGCACAGGCTCTTGGTATTCCTCCACTCCCTAAAGGTGGAAATGCAGCCCCGGCAGCATCTGCCCCGGCTAAAACTATAGTAAGAACAGGAGTTGACAAGACAGGGAAAAAAGTAGTTCAATATTCAGACGGTACTGTAGGATATGCCCAATAATAAAAAACCAGACCCGCAGGATATACAGTGGGACGCTCCGCATCCAAGTGATGTAACCTGGGATACACCCGCCACACCCCAGCCAGCTCCTGCCATGCCTGCACCTGCCCAGCAGGGAGGCAACATTGTACCTATGTGGTCTCATCAACAGGAGCCTGCACCTAATGCGCCGCTTGCATCTACTAACTATGGCGTGTCAGAAACAAATCAAAATGCACCTGCGCAGCCCCCTTTAGAGTCTTCGGTTCCCGGTCAGCCAGATGCAACAGACAAGGCTCTTAAAAGGGCTAACGATTTTATAGACCAGGCGTCTGAGTTTTTACCGGAAGGAAATGTAAAGGATGTATCAACGCTGGCAGCAAAAGGTGCATTAGGAGCTGTCCAACAATTTAAGCAAGGTTCAGAACAGGTAGCACAGGCCGGAGGTGTTCAGCAGGGAGCACAAGCTATTCCCACTTCGCAGAATGCACAGGTAGAACAGGATGCCTCAAAAGAAAATGTCGCATATAGTGGCGTAGCCACAATCGTAGGTCTTGGCAAAATGCTTATGGGCGTAGGGGCTCTTACTGTACCTGAAATTAATGCCTGGAACTATGGGTCTGCGGCATTGGCACAGTCCTCTCCGGGCGTAGCCACTCAGGTTAATAACTTCTTTTCTTCTAAAGCAGAAGATGACCCAAATTCTCCCAACTTCGGTAAGGTGATTATTCCTACAGGGGCGGCTCCTATAATCCTTGACTCTAATAAGCCGGGACAAAAAGCTGTCCTGGAGTTCCTTGATTTCCTTCCGCAGTTAGTACTTGGTGGTATGATTGCCGAAGGCGTTTCGGTAGACCAGGCAAACGAAATAGCATCCAAGATTAAAAAAGGAGAGGTGCTCACCCCGCAGGAAGATGCCATTGCCGCAAAAGGAACACAAACATATCTGTCAGACCCTAAGAATATTATCACCAATGAGACCCTGGGCAAAATAAAGCCCGACCTGTCAGATGGTAAGAAGGTAGCCGTGGCTCCTCTTATTGAACAAAAGCAGGCACTGGAACAACGTAATGTAGGGCTACTTGAGTCTAAGGGCAAACTGGATTCTTCTTTTCATGATGACGTGGATAAAGAAGTTGCCGATAACGAGAAACAAATAGCTACCTTAACCCAACAAATAAAAACTAAGGCAAATGAAAAAGAAACTACGCCAGGCACTGCGCAAGGTGCCAATACCCAAGCCGACAACAGACCCGGCGAGAGCCAAGAGGGAGAAGGAGTGGGACAGCAGCAATTACAGGGAGGAGTACAAGGACAACAGCCTGGAGCAGATACAGGCACCCAACCTGATACCCAAGAAACTGTTGCGTCGAATGAAAAACCAGGGATAATCAATGCCCCTACAAAGCAAACGTCAGATGCGCTGGATGTTCAAGAACCATCCGCAGATGGCAAAGGAATGGGCGTCGGAGACACCCAACCTCAAGGAACTACCGGAAAAGAAGAAGGTAGCGGAAACGCTAAAGGCGCACCGAAAGAAGAAATAAAACTGGAGTCACATCCTGGTTTTGAAGCCCCTGACCTCAAGGACTATGAAGGGAAAGATTCAGACCTGTTCCCGGAAAGGGAATGGGCTAACAATCCTGACCGCGTTACCATGCGTGATGGCAATGAAGTAGGAACAACTTTCCGACAACTGGCCAAGCAGACCCAGGATGGAATGAAAGATGTTAAGGACAATGCGCCTGATAACACTCTTATCACCACTCATTCCAAGAATGGCAGGATGATTAATGCCTTAAGAAAAGTGGGTGATGATATAGACCTGGATAGTGATGAAGGAATAAAAAAAGTAGCTAAGGCATATCTTGCAGAACCCGATATAGAAAAGGGGGAGCCCCAAACCACAAAACTTGATAATGGAAAAACAGTGCATGTCGCTATGCACGGAACTACCGAGGACGACCTGAAAGATTTTAATTCCGGGCAGAGTCCAGTTAATCTTTCTAAGGAAGGCATCAAGGACAGCAAGGATACAGCACAGGCAGTTGAAGATAAAAACATAAGCCATATTATCAGCTCTCCTACAGAGAGGGCAATGAAGACGTCTAAGATTATCCAGGAGCATCTTAATAAACAGATAGCTGAACAGAAATCCAAAGAGCCTGTCATGTCCGCAGAGGACTTTGATAAACAAGGGCTCAACTACGGCCTACAGGAAGATGGTACACGTATGGAACCTGAGTTAAACATCAAGTTCAAAAAACCTATTACCAACAACCAGATGCGCCGCATCAACGAGGTGATGGATTTACCTAAAGGCGCATTATCCGAAGATGGTAAGGAGCTTACTATAACCAACGATTCTAAAACAAAGACCCATGACCAATTCATTGCCGACGTCGCAGTCCTCAAAAACAAACTCAATGAGTTCAAGCGAGTTCCAACAGAAATTAACCAACGTGTTAGGAGACTGGCTTCCGAAGTTGAAGGGGGCACCGAAGCTGCTACACAGCCAGAAACCGGCAACAAGCCAGCCGAAACTGAACCAGCAAACACCAACACAGTCAATACCGGCAGTGAAGGCGGACAACCTGAACCAGTCCCCGGCGAACCCACTGGGACAACTGACGCCGCCAGACCAAACCAAGAATCAGAACCTGTAACACAGGCTGCTGGCTTTGCCGGTGGCGCAGAGCCTCCACAACCACCAGATGTGACAAGAGAGGGAGTATATGACGATACGCCTGACTATAATAAATCTTCTTCACCTGTACAGGATTTCCTTAATGATACAAGAAGCGCCCCTAAGTTTGAACGAGATATAGCACAGAATGTAAAACAGCTCAACGGTATCAATAAGGCCAATACGCTCCGCGCTGTGAAGCTCATGGAAATGCTGCCGGATAAATTTAAAGACCCGGTACTCCAGGAGAATGTATATCACCACATGGAAGACCCAACACTGACACTTACCGCAGACGAGATGGAGTTCAGGGATAAATATGTGGTTCCGGTGCTTAATGAGATTCAAGGGCTGTATCGTAAACTGGAAAAAATAGACCCTGAATCTGCGGCGGCGGCAATGAAAGATGCTGTTAATTATTTCCCGCGTCTGGCTAAAGACAAGCAGGGAATCATTGACCGTATAATAAATGGAACTAAATACATAACCGGCGGCGGCTTATTAGGTAAAACAGCATCTTCTCTTAAAAGCCGTATTTATAAAGCCCTTACAGATAATAATGGCAACAGGACGCTTGTAACTATGAAGGATGGAAGGGTTACGGCTTTGCATGGATTTGACGAAGATGGCAATTCTGTAACACAAGACCTGGGTGGATTTAAAAGAAGTGATAAAGGTCTTAGTACAAAAGAACTGAGAGATAAACAACTTAATGATGACCTGGGCTATGATAAAAAGATGGGCAAATTACAGGCGGAGAAGAAAAATATCCAACGCTTCGCTGATGACCCTAAAGGACAAAGAAGGCTTGATTACATTGAGAAGAAAATTAATGACCTCAATGCAGCGAAAGACAAGATAAATGAACATTATGACGGTGTGCAAAAAGTAGATGACCTTAATGCAGAACGCACAGACCTTCGCAATTCATTAATTACTATAAAGGATAAAGAGCAAAGACAACAAGTGCAGGCTCGTATTGCAGACCTTCGGAAACAATCAGAAGACCTGGAAAACCAGATGCCTAAATACTGGGTAGACAAAAACGGTAAGTTTTATTCTATAGGTGAAGCTACAACCAAAGAGATTGAAGAAAAGTCCCCTACTCAATATTATCATACCCCATTTGCAAACGTGATGTCATCCTATCTTGACTTACAGAGGGCTGACACAGCAAATACATTTATTGACCACTTTAAAGAATCTCCAGAATTTAGTAAGATAGGCGTTCCTAAAGGCGACAAAACGGTTCCGGGAGATTGGCGCGAGGTATTACCTATACAATTTAAAGGATATGTTTTCGACCCTAAAACGGCGGCTAACTTAGATTTACTTTATCGCAATGGTAAAGCCGACCCACTTCAATCCCTTACTAATATAAATACATTCTTTCGGGATACTATAGTGCTTGGGCCGGGCGTAAAGCACTGGTATAATATTGCTGACCAATGGATAAAACAGGGAGGTTTAGTTACAAGGTTAACTAACCCGGTACGCACCACTAAGGCCATGATGAAAGCGTTCCATGATGTATCTACGCAGAGCCCGGATTATTTTAAAGCCCTTGAGAATGGAGCAGGGTTAATGTACCGGGAAACGCAGGACGCTTCTAACCTGCTGCTTAAAGTAGCGCTGGAGCAAAAGAATCAGACATGGTTCCAGAAGCTATCTGACAAGATGGGGTATGCTAATCCAGAAACATTATTTGAAGCACTTCGCAGCACTTCTCATAAATCTGCATTTTACGTAAATGATATGTTGGTTATGCAGGCTATAAACGAAGAGGTTGCAAAAGGTAAGCCGTGGAGCGAAGCTGTAAAGGAGGTTCATAAATATCTGCCGGATTACCAGATACCGGCTCAGGTGCTTGGCAGCGAGAACCTTGCAAAAGTCCTTCGCAACCCCAACCTGTTAACATTCGGCTCTTACCATTATAACATCATGGACTCATACGCTAATATGGCAAACGACCTGGGCAGGGCAATGAGTAATTCAGGTATGAGTGCTGCAGATAGGGGGCTTGCTGTCGACCGGGTGGCCACTGCTGCATTTATGCACTTTGCTTTCTATGCAGGACTTACGGCTCTGTATCATGCTGTTGGGGGAGATAAGGATAAAAAGATAGGGTCTTCCGGTGGCACTAAGTTCATGGATGATGCTATAGATTTCATTAAAGGGAATAAGAATTTAAGACAGTTTGTTCAGGGGTATTTCATGCCAGCCGTAGGAACACAGGCTGCCGCAGAGCTGATAACCAATACCAAATTATCTCCTTACGAATCCGGTAATATATATACCCCCACCGATGTAAACAACCATCCCGGCGAAGCGCTTAAAGATATAGGCAAATACCTTGAAACTAAAGTAGCACCACAGACATCACAGCTACAAAGCGGCAAACAGACCGCCGGTGATTTTATACAAGACCAATTACTCAATACAAAAATTGACCGTACCGACCAGGAGCAGAAGTTTATGCAGCTCCTTCATGAAAGAGACCAGATAAACCAGAAGGTACATGACCTTAAGAAAAAGGGGAAGTATTCGGAGGCCACACAACTTCAACAACAGTATAACCAGGACTTGAATAATGCCAGGTAATCATACTATATTTGTAGTATGTATCAAATGCTACTAACACTACTTGCTGAACTGGGCGCACGTCAGCATAAATTGATTGTTACATTCGGGAAGACCCTCACAGAAGAGGATTTAATTTCTATGGAGCTCACTATATTTTCCAAAAATGTACATAAGTTTACTTCTGTTAAATTCAACAAGGATAAAGATGCAGCGCTGGATGCAGCATCAAAAGAAGTACTTGTCAAGATTCTTAAAGATTTCTAAACCGTCTCCCCTACAGCATGCACCGTAAGCATGAATGGTTCTCCGCCAAACAAATCATGTATAGCATCGAAGGCGACAGTACTGCTGAGTATATCGGGCTCTGTGTCACCGGGCAGTTCTCCATAAGACAATCCGGGAGCAACACAGCCCTCAAGCTGAGATACCTTATTGGCCGGGTGAATCCTGATACCGGAACGGTTAGGAACATTCTGTAACTCATACGTGAATACATTATGCCCTGCCAGGATAGTAAGGTGCGGACTAAGATTCCATATACACTGGTAAACTCCTGGTGGAATACAACTGACATCCGGGTCGTTATTTAACCACGGGCGCTCCAGGGTAAGGCATTTATATTGCCCTGTCTGGCTATTCCCTGTAAATGAACCACGGGTTTCTGTACCATTATCCGTGTTGCGGTATAGGTCTGCTGTATTCATGATTTTTTATTTTCAAGTGCGGCTAAACGTTTTGTTATTTCGTCCCTGACAAACCGTTCCATTTCATCTTTGCAATCATTAAGCTCCTGCTGTAAGGCAGACCTGTCAGCCTTAGCTGCCTTCTTGCTTTGATTGTACTGGTTCATAATAAGAGTTATCACACTTATTATTATTGCTATGAGCGCTCCTTTATCCATCGTCCCTGTGATAAATATAAATAGCCCAACCATGAAAAAAGGCAAAGCCAACCTTGAATAAATAATCAATCCCCTGTGCCATCTGGCCGTGAGATACAGCAACAAATGAATTTACCATTACCCACACGGCAACCTGTGTAAGTATTAATTGCTGAGGGAACAATAACAGCACGCCAAGTAATGAATGTTTAATATTCATGGCTATAAACGGAAGGAAAGAAGATGTAAAAAGAACCGTACACATAATAGTATATCCCGGTATGATTTCATGTATAGCCCTTATGCTAAGTGTGTCTTTAGAAGCCGGGTCTACAAGCAATGCTACAGCCCACCATATATGAACCAGTGACGAATAGTATATTATCGCCTTTTTGTATATGCTAAATGTGAGCATTAGTATCTGTGCCAATGTCCAAGTCCGTCAAATACCCCGAAGTATTGCAATACAATTAGAAGCAGTATTAAAAGGAGTATTACTATTACCCAATTTTTTCTTGGTTGAGCTATAGGCAGGTAATTTATTATAGCTCCGGCTATAACAATTACAATGGCTAACAATATTAAAAATTCAATTATTCCCATGTGAATTATTTTAAGGCGTTACAGTTGTGGTTGCGGGTGGGGCAGTAGCTGCGGCATCAGCATTAGATTGCATTTTTTCCCAATCCACAGAAAGCATAGAAAGAATAGACCCTATTCCACCTATAGCCACTCCATGAGTTGCCAGGGTATAAACGAAGTGTGGGAGCCCGGTCATGACCAGGACGCTGCCACTTGCTCCGCCAATTGTTAAAAGGATGGCCAGCATCTTCTTCCAGAATACAGGCATTGGCGCTTTAATTCGTTGCCACAGGGAGCGAATTGTTATCTTGTCCCTGTTGGCCAGCAGACTTAGGTTGTTCATGTCGGATTGGTTTTTTTCTTCTGAATGCGTGAATTAGAAACAAAAGTATTAATACGTCGAAAATTAAGAAAACTATTTCTTTCATAGAAATTGAGATTTGAACAGTGAATTGTCATCATCTGCACGTATAAATTTATCGCGCTCCATAGCCTCTTTTATCTTTTCCCGGTAGGCTGACTTATATTCTTCCCCTATACTGCTTTCGCTAAGAACCTCATGTATGGTCATTACAGTAAGGCGTAACAACTTATTCTCCCTCTGCCTCCTGTTTGCCTTAAGGTTAAGGGTTCTTAATGCCCAGGCACAGGTACCCATAAATATAGTTATAACCAGGTCTTTAACCAGGGCTACATTATCATCAGAGAGTATGTCAAGCAGCATGGCGATATTTATGTTACAGTTAAATTAAGGGTCATATCGTTATTAAGTCCTCCAAGCTCATATACACACCACATGAGTATATCTTTTAATTGTGTGTTTGTGTAAGTGGTAGTAAGGACATTAGTTCCATTTAAAGCTACCAGCGCAGCAATGACATCGTTTCGTTTTGTTATAATTGCCGTCATAGCAGCCGTAGGAGTAAGGTCTGATACGCTGAATGTTTTGCTTGCCAGGTTAGAGGCGGAGGGTGACCAGGTATAGGTATCAGCCTTATTTACACTACCAATACTAAACCCATAAGGCAACGTAGAATCCTGCACCGTAATTATTACAGAATTGGAATCCGTAAATACTACGTTTCCAGTTCCTGTTATAACAGGCGGATTTGTGTTCCAGTTTATTGCTATCTGCATATTATGATGTCCTCCAAAGTGAAATTAAATTGAATGTAAAGGCATAATTGCTACTGCTTGAATTTTTACCTGTTACTTTAATGGATAAGGTATGTTTCCCTGCCGTTACTACCTGTCCTGTGATAGTAAGATAATAGGCTCCTGTTGGGGCGGAAGACAAATATCCATCTGCTGTTCCTATACTCGTTCCGTCTAATAAAAAGGCTATCTGTCCCCTGTTGGTTCCTTTGAAATATTGAATATTGAAAGTGTAGGTTCCCGCACTGGTTCCTACAATAAAATTTATCTGGTCATTAATCGTTACCGAGCTATTATAAAAATCTCCGTTAAGTAATTCGTTTACCACCTCGCTTACCCATGTACCCTGTGTTGTAGATGATGCGTTAGCGGGATATAATGTAAGATGAGCGTCGTGATAACTTATATTATCAACATAGGCATCTGTGGCCACTTTAGTATCATTACTGCCCACTGATTGAGTGGTAGCTATAGTTCCGTTAACAAGAGCTGTACTTATACTCCATACACCGGCAGCTACCTGTGCAATACCGGTAGATGCAGATGTATTTATTCCTGTTCCTCCGTATGTTGATGATATTGCTGTCCCGTTCCACGTCCCGGAAGTTATCGTTCCCACAGTGGCTATATCTGTACCTACTAATTTAGAGGCGGCTATAGAACCGGCAAGCATGGCATTTGTTACAACTCCGGCTCCTATAGTAGTGGCAATAGAGGTGGTTCCTGAACCAGTAACATTTCCAGATAATGTTATTGATTGGTTCGCTGTAAGGTATCCGCTATCATTAGTCCACTGCGATATATTTCCGGTCTTATTACTTAATGCCTGGCTGCCTGTAAGGGTTACCACACTGGAGCCTATATCAAAAACATTAGAAGAACTTATAGTGATATGGTTTGCCGTACCGGTAAGAGGAACCGCCCCGGTGAGCAAATTAACAGAGCTCACCCCTGTAGTTAGGGCTCCTATATTCCCATTAAGTTTCTCAATCGCCGACAGGACAGAATCGGTAGCTGAAATTGTTCCGGCTCCAGAAACATAACCTGTTATAGCCTGTCCTGTGACTGAGGTATTGGTTAGTGAAACAGTAATAGACGTTGTTCCGGTTCCTGTAGCTCCACCAGATAACGTTATTGATTGATTGGCTGTGAGGTAACCTGCGTCATTAGTAAACGAAGAAACGTTTGTTGGAAAGGTTGCAAGGCTTAAGTCGCCCCTGAAATACTGGGCAGTAGTTCCTGTGGTGATAGCTGCCTGCTTTCCATTAAATGTATTCCAGTCCGTATGACTCAGGTACCCATCTGTTGTAGTATTGGCTTTTGTGATTGATAACGTCAGGTCAGCAGACAGGTTCCCGCCACCGGATAGCGGCGCTGTGGTTCCTATGTTCCTTGAGGTGGGAACATACCCGGTAACAGAGGTAAGATACCCCACATCGTTTGTCCATTGGGAAATAAGGCCGCTCTTATTGGTGAGGGTGTCAGAAGAGGATGCTGTTATATAGCCTGGGTCGTTTGTAAAGGAAGATAGGCTGGTAGGGAAGGTGGCCAGCGATAGGTCACCACGGAAATACTGTGCCGTAGTACCAAGTGTTATAAGCGCCTGTTTAGCATTGAGGGCATCCTGTAAATCTGTTTGATTGGACAGTGTTCCGGTTATGTTACCCCAGGTTGCAGAAGTGGAAGAGGAGGATGTTTTCTGGTATGGAACCAGTGTTCCAAGTTTAGTTCCTATATAAATTATTCCATCTGTACCAAAATATATAAAGTCCTCAATGATGAGCTGTTTATTCTGCTTCGTTTGCCTTAGCAGTGGAGGCGACTGTAAATATAATTGGGCATTGATGGTTTGCATTTGATACCATAAATTAACTTACATTAACCTTCTCCATTTAATTGAATTTGCATCCCATGCCCACATAACTACAAGACCGGCAGTTGCGGATGTTAATGGGCTTTCTATTGTACCTGCACCAGATGACATTGTTAGTAATGTTACTGCCGGGACAAAACGTATCATAACAATTCCCTGCAAACTGGAATCTACTGTGCCAAAACTAATAGAACCGCTTGTAATAGTTCCGGTTCCATCCAGTATCATAATTACATCATATCCATTATTAGGGAAATTAATACCAACAGAAAAACTATTTGTAATAGTGGTGCCAACGATATATCTCGAAGATATTGTTGGTTTATTTTTAATATAATCAACAGCCGCAGAATTACTCTCATTCCAATCTGACTGCACTTGTACTAATCCGGCACTATCGTCTATTTTATTATAAGTAGAATCAATTATATTTTGAAGAGTAATCCTACCTACATCACCAGACAGTGAATTGCGACGACTATTATTAAATGTATTATTATTTACTATAGAAGTCAGTTCGGCTCTTGAAAATTGTGGCATGTCTTATGTTTTTTAATGTTGGTATTCTAAAGCCATGAAGTTGTTGCACTGTCATAAACCAGTTTCACATAACCATCCTTAGCAATGGTAGTAGGGGCAGAAACAACCGTCCCGCCGGTAAATGTAACAGCCGTCAATACCTGGGTAGATTTAATTTCTATGGTATCATTGTTTTTTGGAGATGCAGGAAGGGCAAAAGTTAATGCCGCAAGTGTCCCTGCCGGGTTAATCAGGTTGTAGTTATTGACTTGAAGGGTTACCGTTCCGGTTGTAACGGGTATAAATATTACGTGAGGTAGTTGCCCGTTATCATCTACAATGTTTTCCATAGAAGCTATACATATTTCCATGAAGGCTCCTATGTCACTGGTGTCAGAACCTCTCTGGGAGGCTATGTATTTTATGTTATAAAGGGCTGTTAGTAACCCTGTTCTGCCCGTTGGATTTGCCATTGTCTGTATTTTTTGTAAAAGTCATCAGAAAATACAGCATATAGAAACGCTTTTATTAATCAATATTCAAATCATCGGGCTTGTTAAGAGACGCCTCTCTTTTGATTTTAACTTTATTCTCCACTTCGTTTCTTACCACCCCGTTTATATAGTCATGATACTTCTGCATCTCGGTACGCAGTTTAAGGTACCTGCGCCGGAACTCCATAACCTCTTCGTTAATATTTTTAACTTCCAGGTTGGCAAGTGGGATAGCAAGCTCCATCATCATTGCGCATAACTCCTTATAAGTAAGAAGGTTCTGTGGAAATGTACTATCCCGGTCAAGCAAGCTCCTTATTTTTAACGTAGCCTTGCTGTGCCGAACCTTTTTGACGCCCATTTCTTGTACGCCTTCTTCGTTTTGAGCTTCTGCTCCTTGCTCCCGAAGTTCCATTCCTTGTGTGCCAGGTATTTCTTCGCCCATAATTTTCTATCTGTTTTTACTTGTTGCGGAATTTCATTTTTTATAAATACTACCTTTGAGTCCGGCTCCGGCGTGACCATTAATTCGACACCAAGATAAGCAAGCATTTTCACTATTTCATCAATGGTCAAATTGAGTTTTCTTTCATTACGCAATTTAAAATTACAGGTTCCGTAGTTGTACCATATAAACCACTTGGTCATATCATCATCTGGTACGCCCATCATTCCAAGCAGCATAGGATAGACAATCTTAGCTTCTTTTAACCTTTGCTGCACCAACATCCTCAACCCCTTGCTTTGAATCAGGATTGTCTTTAAAAGATTCAAATGGTGCAAAGATTGTTTCTTCATGACATCTTGAAATGACCTGTAAATATAGGGAAGTAAACATAGAATCGTTATAAGACATTTTATCCCTGGCATAATTGGAGTAATAAACTACCATAGTACTCTTTTTGCACTTAAGCTCGTCCCTTATGATATTGAGGGACAGGCTGGGATAAAGAAGGACACGCATTATGTGGCAGTAAATAGCCCTGGCAATGGTCAGATGAGCACTTCCCCGGACGTTACTGCCATCCAGCTCAATGCTGGCTCCGTCTGTGACCACTTCCTCACACAGTTGTCGCAGGCAACTCTTTACTTTGTTGATGTATTGCAGGGAGTAGATGTTCTCCTGCACTTTCAGTTTGGCTGGCATGATAGCCAAATATACCTATTTCTTTATCCTCCAGGTATGGTTTGGTTTGGTAAATGCTCCTTTGCGCATTGTGGACATCTTTTCCAGGAATGGCTCCTTACAGTTAGTAAGGCTGTGCATTGCCCGGCGTATATCTGTAAGCAGGAATTTATAGCCGCTTTCGTTCAGTATCTTAAACACGTCAGCCGGGGTAAATCCGTTACGGGGGTCAAACTTAGTAAAGATGAGCCTGACGGCCTCTTCCTGCTTTAAGTTCTGAGTAAAGGCTATTTCCAATTGTTCCCCCTTGAGGTGGATGGTGTTATAGAATTGTCCTTTAGGAATATCTGTTTGATTTTGTATTTTAGGCATCATTTTTATTTTCAGTAGGTGAACCAAGCAATGCAACTTCTTCAAGGTCAAACTTAAAATTCCATTTACTTTGTGTGATAAGATATTCCGCTTTATTCTTCGGTCTTAATAACTTATATATATCTCCAACAAGTACCTTATTTCTGTCTTTAAGTTTCTGATATGATGATTTACTATTAGGCATATTGTAGCTCCAGTTCCGGGTGGTGTTTAAATGCGTCCTTGTAGGATGGGTCATTAATACCATCCAGTTCCATGAGAACATCCATGACAGCCATCAACCCGTTATATTGGTCGGCTATGATTTCGGATTCAGAATAATTTTTATAAGAGATACTTCTTTCTATTTTAGTGGCAGATTCAAATGCGTACTCTATTTTAGCTATATCAGATGGATTATACCCGGTTAGCGCCTCAACCTTTTCACCAATACCCTTCTCATAAAATACACTACTACCGTTCACTATAAACAAAATTATTCCGTACCAGTAAATTCCCCTATCGACCACTTTATCACATCCATCTTCATGTATAATTACAGGTAATCCTTCTGCATGTCGAACAATATTTCCAACTGCACAAGCGCTACAACTCCCCTTCTCTAATGTCCCATTATAAAACCCTTTAACCAGGGCGTCATAAGCATTCTGAAATCTTTTTGTCATCGTTTTAGTTTTTAGTTTGTTTATTAATTAGTTTAAATTGAAAGCATAACATAGCACTATCCCTGGCATGTTCATTTGTTTTGCCGGTATAGCCTGTGACCTTACTGAAATAGTCAGCCTTCATCTTGGTTCTATTATTCTTAGGGGCTACCATTTCATGAGGAATCTTAAGGTCTGTAAGGAAGTCTTCCCATATTTTAGAATCCCGTTTCACTGACCCAGCCCCTTGCAGCACCTCCCGTCCCCGGTCTTTGGGAATCCACTTGCGTTTACGGGCATCTTCTACCCGGACATATAAGTCACTATCTTTTCTGAACATAAACTCCACCAAACTCAAAGCCTGGTGTACCATACCAGATTCACACATAGTCAACCGCTTCTGTTCTGTGTCCCAAATGGAAATACCTGTGTTTACACCTACATCTATACCTATCACCTTCATTTTCCCTTAGCCTGTTTATGTAATATCATAGTGAACATCAAGTCACCGGCTATTGAACTGCATGACCTGCGGGTCTTTTTGTGTTCCTTCTCAATATAAGATACCACATCGGCATCTATTGTCCAGCAGACCGCTACTTTATTCTTTCGTTTTATTGTTGGCATTGTTTGCAAATGTAGTATATTATATTCATAGTATGAAAACTATTTTCTACCATGCTCCTTTCTATGACAATCTATACAGAGTATAAGTAAATCGCCTGGCTCCTCTTTAAAAATTCTATCGTACGTTAAATGATGTATATGTAAATACCTTCTATCGCAAGATTTGCCGCAGCGCTGACAAACTTCACCCCTTTCAGCTAATAGCCTTAGCCTTATATTTCGCCATTCTTTACTCTTAAGGTAATCGTGATATTCTTTCTTATATGCCGCTATTTCCTTTTTAGTCCTTCCCTTGAAGCCCCTTACTGAATCAGGGTTAATATTTTTCTCGTTTCTATAAAAATCAATAAACCACCGCTTAGGACTTCCGTGAATCTGATACCCGTACATTTCTGCAAAGGCTATTATCAAAACATTCTGTTTCGACATTGGATATACTACATAGCCACCCTTGCGTAAATGACTAATAAGATACCTTCTCGCCTCGTTTAAAAACCGTAAATTAGCTCTTTTTCCCATGCCTTATTTTTGAATCTATATTAAGCCGGTAATGTGGTCTGGCCTTGCCTGCCATATACATCCCTCTCTAAAATATTCGTAAGACCTGTGTATATACCAGGATAGCCTTTCCAGGTACACCTTATAAGAAACTCCTGCGAGAATCAGTTCCGGCTTAGATTTTTTAAACCTGATGACCTTCTTTTTATGAAGTTCCTTTTTAAGTCTACGTCCTGTTGATTTACTTCGCCCACAAAGGATTCCTGATAATTTATCTGATATAAAAACAATGGGTTTATGTCCATATTTATTTTTACCTTTTACCGGCATTGACTGTTGACATCTTTTCCTATTGTAATTAGATTTGATAAGCAATCCTCTTATGTGTACTACTACGTCATGTTTGGAGCCATTTTTAAATGAAATTATTTTGTATGTGTGGGTGTATCCTGTCAGTTCTTTAGTGGCTCTGTTGATAGATACTAAATGCCATCCATGCTTATTTTTCCAGGCAAGTCCAAGCTCCCTTAAGGCTTTAAGCCAGTTTGCAAGTGTGTTACGGTTAATGCCCTGATGTGTTAAGTTATGGATGTGTCCTGATTTCCATTTTCGTTTGAGCTTAAGCCAGATGGCAAGCATTGGGATATGGTTATTATCTGCCGCCCATTTAACTAAAGGGAATGAGACCTTTATAGTGTCTCGGTTGAAATGCGAAAGCCCCCTGGGTTGAACAGGAGGCTTTGCAGTATGCTTAGGCGTGCGGGTGCTTAGTCCGCTTATTACCGTTGGAGAATCTTTCGATTCAAACGCCTTTAGCGGGTCTTCAACTGTACAAATATAGGCACTATTATTCAACGGTAATAAAATTTAAGCATCACAAATATGTTAATAATTTTATTACCTGCCAACTTTGTTTATCCCCACAACAAATGTTAATATTGCAGGCAGGAAGGAGGCTGGCAGGAGTTCAAATCTCTCTTGGTGCCGCAAGGCGCTATAGTTTAATTGGCGGAGAACACCTTCCTTACATTGCGGTGTAGAGCAGTTGGTAGCTCGTCAGGCTCATAACTTGAAGGCCGGTGGTTCGAGTCCACTCACCGCTACAACTAAACTAAAAACGAATGTGGGAACGATTCAGACACAGGTGGTTCAGACGACATCACCATCACAAACATCACTTAGTATTCAAATTAATTCACAAACATAATAATCACATGGCCAACTACATCACAACCCTGGAACTTCCAGATTCAACCCCGGCTCCCATTACAGTACAACTGGTGGGACTGGCGGCAGACGGCGTTACCGTACTGCCAATTACCAACATTGCCTTTGCTTCTACAAGCACAGCCGTATTCACTATTGCCCAGGAAACAGCTAATCCTGCCAATGTAGACATTACCATTGTAGCTGCCGGAACAGGCACTATTAATGGGACTGCTACATTCTCAGATGGCTCTACCGGGTCAGCAGTACTTACTGTAATCTTCGATGCTATTGCTAAAACAGCTTCACTGGTATGGTCTTTAGTTAGCCCTGCACCAGCAGCTCCAGCAGCAGCACCTGTAGTTACAGCGTAAAAAATGGCGGGGACATCTATGGCGGGGCTATAGATTCATAAGGGTACCCTGATAATGCAAGAGAGCAATCTCTTTTTTGGAAGAAGGCCGAAAGGTGGTTCCGTCAGACGTACCATTCTTTCGGCTTTTTTGTGTATATTTGTAGACATGATAGTCAGAAAAGAGAAGGATTTGGCAGATATAATAAAAGCTGCCATGAAGGCCAGCAAGCATAATAAACTCAGTTTATCTTCTGCATCCGGCGTACAGCGCTCAGGTATCTATGGGTACCTGTCCGGTAAAAAATCTATTACCATGAGGACGTTTGTAAAGCTGATGGCTGCTATGAATTACGAGGTGGATATGAAGTTGATTCTTCTGCCGCCTGTTGTTAAGCAGGCAGAACCAGAACAACAAAAAGTTTAATACCTTTGCTCCCTCCAGGGGTGTCATACCCTCCAGTTTAGTTAGTGTTTAGAGGCCGGAAGTTTCTCATCGTTCTTCCGGCTTTTTTTATGCCTGTTAATTTCTTATTTTAATAACTATCTGTAAATAATCTATATTTATCGGCTATAATGAACGTTGTAGACGACCAGCAAGATAGTACCGGGATAAAGGTGAGGTTATTCATGCCTCCCAAAAAGCCCAAGACCATGAAGGAAGCCTATCCCGAATTGGCAGCCGTACCGGAATTTGAAGAGCTGGACGACAATGAACTTCGTTATGTATATTATTTTGCCTGTAAGGATTCCCCTTTCTATAATGATTTCCCTATACGGGTAAAAGAGTCTAAATGTTTTGATACAGCCTTTGGTAAACACAGGGAAGTGGAAGGAAGGAAAGCGGCTTTTATAGGCGACATGAAGGATGAGCACATCGTTAAGGCTATCATAGCCATGAAGATGTATTCTCCTACTATTCGCCAGCGCGCCCAGAAGATGACCAATATGATGCTGGATGAATATGAGAATATGATTCTTGCATTCAAGAACAGGATATGGCTATCACCCGATGATGCAAAACCTTATGTGGAACTGACTGTGAAGATAACCTCTGCATTGCCGGAACTTGTTAAACAGGCAGAGCATGGGTATGGTATAACAGAAAGAGCAAAAGGGAACAATGCTTCGGAAGAACGTGAGGAAGATGGAATTTTTGAAAACGCAATGAACACAATAGACCCAACTTAAAACATGATATTCCCAACAGTCTCCCAAACCATGCACCCTTCCAGAACCTTACCGGAATCCGAGAAAGGGGAAGAGTATCACGTACAGTGGGGTAGGTACATACTATCACAAACCAATAACCCCATGTCGTTGTATAATATATACAAGTATATTATCAACTGGAATTTCTATAAAGGCAATCAATGGATAATGAATGAAGACCTTGAGCCGTTCCTTAAGGACGATAGCGGGGATGTGCGCAACCGTATTCGTTGGTGTTACAATATTATACGTCCTTTTGTGCGTTCCCTTACCGGCAATTCCATTCTTAATTCCTATACAGTACGAGCTTATAACACTTCTGCTTATGTTGTTAAGCAGCGAGAAGAAGAGAAGGCCAAGCGGCTCCAGGCACATAAAATGATGGAGGGCATGCCTGCTTTAAAAAAATCATGGAGCAGCAAGATGAACCTGGGAAAGACTCCGCAGGAATCGCTGGATAATTTCAGTAATGATAATATTGACATAGGAGAAATGCAGATGAACGCCCTTTTCCGCAGGGTGGAACGTATGTCAAACTTCACCATGATGGACGAAGAGATAGTAAAGAACCTGGCGCTGGGCGGAATAGCCACTGTAAAAGAAGAGGTGATAAACGGAGAGTGGTGCGAACGCGTGATAGACCCTACTTATACTGTTATAGATACTTCTGCAACCTTGCCCGACCTGTCAGATGCTTCCTTTGGAGGAGACCTTGACCTGGATGATGTGACCCAGACCTTTGAGAAGTGGCCGGGACTCACAGATAGCGAAAGAGAAAAAATAGAACACTATGCAATGGCTGCCCAATGGCTCCAGAGCAGGTTTGATTTCTGGACAAGGTTATTTGGTTCTATGTATGGAAGGGTGCCTATGTATAACTTATACTGGCACGACACAGAACCGCTTAAGTATGGATATATTAAAGATGAGAACGGTCTTACCATGTCTATCATCGACCATCCCAACAGCAAGTACACACAGAAGGATATAGTTCGTAAATCAAAACTACCTGCGGAGAAGAGAATAAAAGAAATGCAGGAGAGCGGGGTTCACATTAAGCATAAAGATATTATACGCTATATCTCTTTCATACCGGCAGAACTGGTTGGAGAAAATATAGTGGGCGAATATGGTGTGTATCCTTATGATGAGGTGTATGATGAAGCCCCATTTGTAAATAAGCTACCTTATAAATATGCTACATACGATTACCGTTACGGAGAACTACTTACTCCTACCGATACAATAGTTGACCCGCAACGTATGATGAACAGGTATCTTTCTATGATGGAGGGAGCCCTTAATAGTATGCGTGGTGCCAGTTATATTTACGATAAGGGTATTATGGCGGACGAGGATGATGGGGAGTCGGAGATGAAGCGCAAGATGAATAAATCAGAGCCTATCGGGGTAGACGCTTCGCGTTACGGAGGCAATGTGCAGAATGCTATTGTGCCTTATAGTAATACCGATATGCTTAACGCCGCCACCGGGTACACTACCATCCTCAATAATATAAAACTGATGACCGAAAATACTACCGGGGTCAACCAGTATATGCAGGGGTTGGGAGCCGGTAAGAAATTAGCCGTGGGAGTACAGCAAAGCTCCATCGAACAGGGCACCCTAATGCAGCAGTCCTTCTATGCCCGTGTAGCTAATTTGTACCTGGACATCTATAAGAACATAGCTAACAGGGGACGTAAGTTCTACGCAAAAGATTCAAAGATTATCTATGAGATGCTTCACGGTTCTTTGCAGGAGTTTAAATTTTTAAAGGATAACAGGTACCAGAATTTCCATGTAGAGCTTCGCAGGGTACCGGATTCCTTTACGGACATCGACCAGGTGAACCAGATGTTGTTCCAGTTAAAGCAACTTGACCTTATAGGAGATGAACAATTTGCTACCCTGTTTAGTCGCGCAGAACTTGACCAGGTTTCTTCTGCTATATTGGAATATACGCGTAGTAAACAGAGGTTATCAGACCACATGCAGCAGGAGCAGCAACAGCAAAAACAGGAAGCGCAGGGTCAGCAACAGCAGGAGCGCCAGGATACATTTAACATGGCCAACAGCGATAAGCAGTTTAAGCTCATGGAGGAACATCTTAAGGGAGCCAATAAAATTGATGCCATAAAAGCTAAGGGAGATACCGACCTGGCATACCAGATGCTGATTGCAAAAAGTAAAGAAAATCAAAACCAGGAATAAGATGAAGAAGACAGTAGGATTAGTACTTGCGATAATATTAGCCTTGATGTTTGTGCTCAGTGCCGGGGCGCAAACAAAACCAATTTCATTTCATTATCATGAACGCCGCGTAACAGTAAGGCACAAAGGAATAGAATCATTTACACATCCATCGTATCCCGGATATAGGTTTGTGGTGGATTCGGATAGGGTTTATAAAGGTATAGCTATTGATAAATTTCACCACAGGGCTATGCGTATGATATATTTATCAAAAGGGAAGGATTCAATTGCATGGCTCCCTATTGATATTCAAAAGGTTCTATGTGATAAAATGGCTACACCCCCAATGCCAATGCAGTCACCACCTGTTACCATACCGGGTATTGTTCCTTCATTGCAATCCTTGCCGGGATGTCCTTATGTTCTTTATATGAATTTCAGTGGCGGCAGAATTTATAATATAAATTGGTGCGACACTGCCTTTACTTGTGCTGCTGCACAATTGACAACAGCTCAGATTATAGAAACATGGGCTCGCGTAGCAGAGAAATACAGGTTGTTCAATGTAAATATAACAACGGATTCAAATGTTTATAATGCTGCGAAGTATAAAGGGTATTGTATGATAACCCCTACATGGCAATGGTATGGGGAGCTACCTGGTGGAGTTTCTTTTGTAGGTGCAGGATGGAATCTTATTGCATACAACCCATGTTTCAGTTTTACTACAGGGCTTGCTAATACACCTCAGTATATAGCAGAGGCTACCGCGCATGAGTTTGGACATTTGATACCTGGGTTTATTCATCACGGACAATTTAATTCGTCCTGTGTTAATATTAATCAATACAATCAAGGCCACGGCTCAGGCATAAATGGCTGGGCTCCTATTATGGGTAGCGGGTATGGCTTCCAATGGGATTTGTGGGCGGATTCTGCCACTACAGCAGCTACCTGTTATTTACAGCCACAACATGATTACAAACAGGCAAATAGCAATGGGCTTACTTATAGGGTAGACGACATAGGCAATAATATAAATACAGCAAGGGCTGAAACGATAATCAATAATTCCTTTTCTGATAGTGGTGTAATTACTCCGGGGGATACCGATGTACTTAAGATTAGCACAACAGGAGGGTCATTAACAGTAAATGTTAATCCGTGGTCATGGAATGGCTCCGGCACATGCCTGCTCCCAAAGATGGTTATAAAGAACAGTGCAGGACAAATTATTAGTATTGATACACCTAATACCATTGGTATAACACGGACTATTACCGGCTTGCCATCCGGGTCTTATTATGTTTTTATTACCGGCAGGTATCTTATATCATGGCTTGATTACGGGTATAAATTAATTCCGACAGCAGGACAATTTTACATTACCGGAACCATTACACAAACAGCGCAACCTCCAGTAATCCAGGTAAACAATTCATCTATATGCAAAGGACAGACAACAACACTGATAGTGAGCGGAGGCTCCAGCTATTCGTGGACGCCGGGGACAGGGTTGTCCGCGACCAGTGGGGCAACCATATTAGCGTCACCTACTGTCACTACTACCTATACTATCGTTGGGACGGGGTCGAATGGGTTGAGCGGCTCAACCACCTCCATAGTTACAATCAATCCCCCACCGACCATAACGACATCTCCATCCTCACAAACAATTAGTGCAGGTAAGACTGCGCAGATAGTTGCTTCGGGTGCAAGCGTTTATTCCTGGAGCCCAACAGGGCTCACGGGGTCAGACGTAACAGTTTCTCCTGCGATAAGTACAACTTATACAGTTACAGGAACCAGTAGTACCGGGTGTACTTCTACCTCTACTGCGATAGTAGATGTGACTACAACAAGCTGTGCTACCCCTGTAACAACATTAAAGTTTAATACAGCAAACAGAACAAGCGCCCTGCTTCAATTCCCTGACAATGGAGCGTGTAGTTACACCGGAACAATCACTCCTGCCGGTGGAATTGTAACAATTCAAAAGAGCAGTCCTAACCAGGTGCATGTGACAGGATTAAAGACCCAGACTTTATACACCCTGACTATCAATGGCGGGGTGCCGGTTCAATTTAAAACGCAGTAATATTTTAAAGGTGATTAACAAAACAATTATCTGGGCATAATCAACAAACCTAATTTTGTCACATGGCACATTTCCAGGCAAGCCTTACTGAAAATAATATCCCGGCAATAAGCCTTGACGCAACGACCGGGATTATAACTTTTGTGGACTCCTCAAACTACGGAGCTAACACAGACCCTGGGCATACCCTTTCTAACTTTTCGGTTTACAGGCGTTTTGTGGTACTTGATTTTAATAATGTTGCCACAGTATATGATGCAGAAGGAAATGGAGGGGTTACAATTCAGCCTCCATCTACAGCTCCCGATAGCGGTAATGACCCACAGACCTATCAGACTGATGGGGATGGAGTTTATACTGTAACATTATATACTGTTCCGGTTTATAATTCCGGTGTATCCTATAGCCTGGGAGACCAGGTTTGGTACGCTGGAAGTTTTTACAACAGTCTTCAAAATTCAAATAGTGCCAATACTCCGGGCTCTGCCCCTTCATGGTGGTCTTTGCTTGGTGCTGATGCTTCTGCTACCAATCCAGACTTCCTGTCTTCCAAGTACCGGGTGTGGATTAATTTTTCTATTACTACAGCTCTTATCAATTGCTGGATGAATGCAGTGGTTAGTGCAGCTAATGTACAATACAGTTCTCTCAATCCATGCAAGAACGAGGATATGATGAGGGCAAACCAGATGGACATGATACTGACTGCCATTAACATCAATGCCACTAATGGGAAATGGGATGAAGTGACGGCTCTTATTACACAAGCTCAATCAATTTGTAACTGCTAATGCCAACCCAGGTACAATATAGCGGACTCACCTTTGCACAACAGGTATCTATTGTGGATGGCTGTTATGCAGACAGGTTCTCACAATATATATGCGACCCATGCAGGGCTATCAAGTGCTGCAGTGATGAATGCTTTTGGGAACTAAGATGGTTGCAGATGGTAGTGAAGGTTCTCAGTCAGGGGACAGTTCAGAATACACTTACTGAACAACAGCTCCAGGCCATGATAGCCGATACAGAGTGTTTAAATTTTATTCCAGCTTCATTAAATGGCTCTTAGATGAATCAATGTTTTAATCCTTTACAGTTTCAGAGTGGCAGTCCACTACCCCCGGTTACAACCAGCGAGGTGACATGGAATGGCGGAGCCCTGAACTTTTTGGGATTCAACGACGGAGCTAATTATAACAATATAGGACTTGCTATAGATGCGGCTCTTCAAACTTTAACTACAGCCCTCTCAGGTTCTACATGGAACTATACGCAGATAACCAGCAATGCCGCTATTACTAATGGGGGTCTTACTATTAATTCAGGTACCCGGCTTGATAATGCTTTCTCGCAGGTGCTTGGATATATAGGTACAATTAATACTACTATATCAGGCTTAGGGCTTACTTCTATAGCCGGTGGGACATTTGCCAATATCACAGGTAGCCCTTTTGCAACTCTTAATGCGATTATTACAGGGCTTAATACGGATATAGGGACATTAAAGACAGCAGTGGCTCCTATAGGTACCTTTGAAACTACAGCCGATGTAATATCAAGGGAGTCAGACCATTTTGTAAACTTTATAGTAGCTTCCGGGTTGGGGCAATCTTCTACCGGGTTGAGTTATACTATAGCTGCCGGTACCGGATACGTAGGAGGGGTAAGGTTAACTATAACTTCTGCAACAGGAGCGCTTACAGCCACTTCTGACAACTATCTTTATTTGCAAAACAATAGCGGGACAGGAACTATTATTCCGGTAGCCGTTCCTATTAGCGGGTCTCCAACACCGCCTTCCAATTCTATTGTTCTTTGGAAGCTGACCACTAATGGTTCTGCGGTAACAGCCGTTGCAGACCTGCGTAATTTCAGGTACCTGGCAGCAGGTCAGTTTAATCCAAGCGATATAGGCTCAGGCGACATAACTTCTGCTATGCTTGCTAACACAGCAGTTACAGCAGGCTCTTATGTAGCAGCAAACATTACTGTCAATGCACAGGGGCAAATAACAGCCGCCTCCAGTATCTTCAATATCACATCAGTAACTAACGGGCAATTATTACAATATAACTCTACAGCAACCGCCTGGGAGAATGTCAATCTTATTGGCTCCGGCGGTTTATTCCCAACAGGAACTAACGGCCAGTTCCCGGTATATAATGGCTCCGGCGGATTTACAGCTACCACTATAACTTCATCCAACCTGTCAGACTTCAACCTTACATCACCTGCTAATTTTGCAAGGTTGACTTATGATACCGCTACCAGTAAGATTATATTCCGCAATGAGTTCAACAGGGTTACCCTAACAGGAACCGCTACACTTACTATAGAACAGACCCTGGCAGCAGTTAATACAACGAGTGCCGCCTTTACATTAACACTTCCCGCCGCCAGTACTTTCCCGGTAGGGGTAATGTATATCATTAAAGATGAGGGTTATGATTGCGCTACCCACAACCTGACCATAGCTATACAGTCCGGTGATAAGTGGAATAATGGCAGCGTTGGCGTGGGTACGACCATGAGTTCTAACGGACAGGTTATAAAATTCTACAGCGACGGCTCTGCATTTCATTTGGTGTAAAACTTTATTTGTTTAATTGTTGGCGGTGTGTATTTTTACCACTAAACAACACTCATGCAATTAACATACGACGACATTGGAGTAACAGGAAATATCCTTGACGCACTTGGTTCTGTTCCATCAGAGATAGCCGGTGATGTCATTCTCTGTAAGATGGATATAATAGACCATTACAATAAGTATAAGGAGTTCAAGAAAGAAATTGTTTCCAAGTATGCCATCAGGGATGAGAAAGGGATTTATAAAATGAAACACAATGATGGTACCGGTCAGGACGAGATTGACTTCGGGGAAAATAAAAAAGATGTAGACGATGTTTGGGAGAAGTTCTTAAAAAAGAAAGTGGATGTAAAGATAACCTCTTCTATACCCACATCAAAGCTGGCGGCAGGGTTAGCCAAAATAGGAGTACCTCCTAACCAGCTTGAACCATTGTTCGGAATATTTATAAATAAATAAAATGAGCACCAAGTATGTACTATTGATTACCGGAATCCTGTTCTTCGTGTGTATCCTTTTATTATCTAAGGATTGCAGTGATAACAGGAGTGGTGCAGGCGACAGTGCAAAGCCGGTTAGCAGTACCACCACGGTAACAAAAAAGTACGACTCCATAATTTACAAGCCAGCTCCTATAATCAATATAGACTCTATTATAAAACAGGCAATAAAGAATCATCTTCCTGCACCAAAGAAGGATACAATTTATTATCCGCAGGTGGTATTGCAGCATGTGGATACTGCCGCTATCCTTCGTGATTATTATGCCATACATACCCGCACAAGGGAATGGAGGGATACTAATATATTCGCTTCGCTTACTGATACTATCAGTCAAAATAAGATAATAGGTTCAAGCGGGTTGTTCACTAAGCTACTGCGTCCCACAACCATAAATACCACTATGGATAAATTTGTGACCTATAATCATTCCCTGTACATTGGAGCGGGAGCTACTGCCGGGTATGAACCATTTGCCGTACAGGATGTCAGTGCATCATTATTATACACAGATGCAAAAGGAAGGGCTTATGGTATAGATAAGAGTATATTCGGCAATAGAATACAGGTACATATCTATGCTAAATTATTCAGTCATTAGAATGTTTAAAAATAAATTAACAATTAGTGTTAAAAGGTGTAATATTGCGTCATGGGACAAAGGATAAAGATAGACAAGGAATCAGATGTGGATGTCTCCGGGTACACAAAGAAGCTGGATGAGCTGCGCGCCCAGTTCGGCAATTGCAGCCGCCCCGCAATGGTGAGATGGTTAATAGATTTCGGATATAAAAAACTTAAACTAAACAAAAAGAAGTAACATGGAACAATTTCATTTGAATGTGGCCTCCGAGAATGGAGAGCTTGTAGTAAGAACGGGAAGCGCACTTCCGCTTAAAGAGCCTGAGCGAGTAATATTAAGCGGTATCTTAAATACCCCGGCAGAATATATTAAAAAGAGGGTAGATTCTATTTCTGTCATTAAGACAAATGTAGTATTTGATTATACTGCCAGAACCATTACACTTACGGTTGATGATTGTTCTTTTTATAAAGACATCATTACCGGCAAGCTGGAAATAAATAAAGACCTGGCTTCGTTGGGTATCAATAATGATACACTGTACAACGAGAAGGAGTTATCCCGTAAGCTCACTTTCTTTGGCAGGTTCTTTGAAAGTAAGGCGGCGTACAATGACCTTATCAAGAAGCTCAATGACTTTAGTGCTAAGGTGAAGCAGGAGTTTACCAATGCCACCGATTACCGTGGTTCCGAAGCCCTGGAAAAGATTACAAAAATTGAACATGACATCCCCCTGTTTTTCGTACTTAAGATGCCTATATTCAACGGAGGGGACAAGCGGGAGTTCAAAGTGAATATCTATGTAGCTGCCAGGGATGGCGGGATTGAATTATGGCTGGAGTCTGTAGAGCTACATGAGCTCCTTGAGAAAGAGACAGAGAGCCTGTTCAATGCCCAGCTAAAGAATTTTGAAGATTATGTAATAGTTAAAAAGTACTAAGATGGAAACAGCAACATTGAATGTAAATGCCGTATCGGCCAATGCCCAGATGAAAGTTCTTAATGAGAATGCCTACGAGCGCGATACCGTAAATTACAAGCGCTACTTTACCTTAGAGGAAGTTAAGCAAAGGGAGAAGGAGTATGCGGAGTTTAATATAGAGCTACAGGAACATGAGGATGAAATCAAAAGGCTCAAAGACCTTAAGGCTCCTGTTATCAAAGACCTTAAGGCAAACGCCAAATCAATCCTTAAGGAGATAAAAGATAAGTTTGTCAAGGAGGATGTGCAATGTTTCCTGGTGCCGGACTACGAAAAGAACATCATGCAGTACATTGCTGTGGAAACCGGGGCGCTTATCATGGAGCGTAAATTACAGCCGGGAGAAAGGCAGATTAATGTATTTGATTCAAGTCAGAAGTAAGACACTAATTCGAGGCAACTCAGATGCTTCAAATGTTGAACGGGAAGGGGAGTGAATAACTCTCCTTCCTTTTTTTATGTCCTTATGGTATATTTGACCTATGCCAAAAGCAATCACCGGGGACAGGTCTACCGGAAAAGTAAATATATTCAAGAAGGGAGCCAGCCCTATTTATTTTGACTTTGTATATGAGATGTATGCAAGGGGGATGTTTGTAGGAGATGAGAATATAAAGCAGCTTAAGTCTCTTAAGTACCTGACTGCCGACTTCCGTAAGTTCACTAAGAAGCAGGAGACAGATTATAAAAAGAAAACATTTCGCCGCAAGGAAGCTAACGGCGGCTATACCGTTATCCGCCCGGTCATCGGTTTTAAAACCCCGGAGCAGCAGGAGCTGGATAAAAATATTATCATCATTGATAATACGCGCAATCATGACATCAGCGAGACTCAGCTAAGGGATGCTATCATAGCAAACGAGAATGAACACATAGGCATAAAGAACGAGCAGAAGAGTTTGGTATATGCTATGGAGATAGCCAAAGAGGTAGTAGAGGAATATAAACAATCCGGCAACATTATATTTGACGGAGGGGAGATAGATTTTAAATGGCGGCCAACCGAACAGGAGCTTGATATTCCCTCCAGGGAATTTTGGGAATGGATTAATTCTATCAACTCAGGATTCCAGAACAGGATAGGATACTCCAAGTATAACATTTACCGGCAGCAGTACCAGCAGTGGATGGAGGAGAAGGATGACATCACCGGGTATTCTACCATTGAAGGCAAGAAGGCTTATGCCAAGAAGCTCATAGGGCGGTTCAGAAATAACTCCCTTTATTATCTTGACAAGATACACGCCTACCGTAAAAAGGGAACCACTACCGGCTTTAGCCGTTATATCAGTCTTGATGCCCAGAAGATATTTGCTTTCCTCATAGACTCTGAATACAACCTGGAGATAGGCAAGGCAAGGCAGATATGGTTCACCACAACCGCTTTCGGTATAGCTCTATGTAAAACATTATACAACAAATCCTTCCAGGCAATCCTTGTGACCTCCGATGGAAGCAAGGCAGAGAAAACTTTTAATGAAAAATGCAAGGAGCCTTATTATAATATTCCTTATTACCTTAAGCCAAAGAAGCTGGCAGAGGACACTAAGACCACCATAGGGTTCCATAAGAAAAGACATGAGCAGGAGGGTGGCGGTTCTCTTATTGCAATCCTACCTCCTTCTGATACGGTGTTCAATGCCTATTCCCCCAACCTGGCATTCGTGGATGAGCAGGGTCTTATAGATTGCATTGATGGGATGATAGGTAATTGGGAACCTACCATGAAACAGTATAGTCATGAGTTAAACAAAAGGGTACGTGCAGGCCAAATTTGCCTATGGGGAACCTCCGATGTAAAAAACAATCCCGCATTTCAGCATGTGTTCATGAACTATTATAATCGCTGGATGGAAATGGACTTCTCCGGCAGGATGGTTCCTTTGTTCCTTAATGTATTTGCCAGGGCAGGTATGACCGAGAAGGAATACCAGGAAGAATACGATAAGGCATACAGGACGCAGGGCGTAAAGAGGGATGATGCGATACGTATGTTTCATCAGTCTTATCCTAAAGTGATTGAGGATATGTGGATGAACACGGCAGACACCATCATTCCGCTAACTGAAATCAACAGGCATATAGAGCGTTGTAATATGGTCAAGGCAGACAATATGTGCAAGTATGGTTACATGACCCCTATATTAGATAGCGCCCAGAAGCGTACTGATGACGTAGGGTATAAGATAGTAGGAGCCAACTTCGTGCAGACTAATGACGCAGCAGACCCGCGTAACACCGTATTTATTTACAGAGACCCGGAGAAGTTCTGGAAGCACAGGTACTACAAGGGCACTGACCCTATTGCCGGTATGCAGGGAACCTCAGACTTTGCTACCGCAATATGGGACGAAGAGCTACATACAGTCTGTGCAGGTATGGCATGGCGCAGCACCAATCACAAATATGTATTCCTTCAATCGTTGCTTCTTGGATTATGGTATGACCCAATGATACCTGAGCTGGTGGAAATAAATGTTGGGCAGAACTATTTTGACTACTGTGATGACAAGGGATTTGGAAGGTTGTTCATTCCAAACACCGCACTTCACCCGGAGTTCCAGTCAGACGTAACAATTGGCATACGAAAAAGCAGGGGCAATATCCCTCAGCACCTGGCAAGCAATCTATTCCTGATGCTTGACCAGTATGCCGGTAATATATGGACGCCAAAGTTATTTACACAACTAAGGACGTATGTGAAGAAGGAAGTTAAGAATCCTTCATCGGGTTCAATAGATATTTATAAGGTAGATGATGCAAGGTTTAATAAGGATGACTTTATTGACGCCTGCAACTATGCGTTCCTGTGTGCTAATGGTACTTATATCTATAAGAAGCCTAAGTTTATACAGGCCACAGAGATGAAGAAGCGTAAGTTCAGGTATGAGTTTGATGAGAATTATAATATGGTTATGAATCCTTATTATAAGTAAGGAGGTTCTGGTATTCTCTCCAGAACTTAACAGTCGTAACAGGAACCGGATTATGTCCTATCACATCATACCACTCCTTCTTAATTGCGTCGTACTCCATTGTGGTGACGGCTAATTTATCTTCACCATCTTCCAAGTCCCAGGCTACATTATATTCATCTCCGAGTTCGGGTGGTGTGTCAACGCTTATCCATCCATTAGTATAGGCTGGGGTATTTTTATTTTTCATTCCTGATTCATGTTTTCTTCGTAAATAAAATTAGTTCTGTTCGTTGCGTGTCCGTTAAGCTGGGCAATCAATGTAGACCTTTTCATTCCTATTGACTCTGCGGCATCCCGTACCCTGGGATACTTTTTTCCTGTGACAGTATCTACTACCCACTTCTGGTGGCAGTATGATTTCTGTACTTTGTATTTTCTTTTTTTGGGTGGCATATCATTACTGTTTAAATTATGTTCAACAAAAGGACTTGCTGGGTAATGCCTGTGTATCCATCTTTGTGCTAACAAAAATAATAATATGTCAGTTTTAGGAGGAACATACCCGGTACTTGATAGCGTAGTGCTCAATACCATTCAGGCGTCTCACGCAGACTTTGTTCTGTCAGAAGGGACTATAACCATCAATGGACTGGCTACGCCAATCCCTATTAAAAATATAATCAAGGGAGGCTACCAGGAAATAGCCTACGCGGCAGGAACTCCAAAGGTTGTTACCCTGACGGTAACAGGAACTCCCGCAACTAATACCCTGTATAAGATACGCCTAAAGGCTTATTCGGCACAGGGCAACCAGTTATCCAGCGCACAACAGAAGTATGTATTGTCTAAGGATTATGCGTACTACACAGGCGCTTCGGATACGGCAACAACTGTAGGTGCTGGCCTTGCAGCCCTTATCAGCAATGACCTTGAAGGCTTTGCTACAGCTACCAGTTCTTCCGGGGTAATGACCATCACGGCAGCAGATGCCACTGCAGACCTAATTGTAACTGTAGTTGACCCGTCTCAGGCATCTGTCCTGGTGGTTACTACTGGTACGGCTTACGTTGCACCGGCAGGGACTTTTGCGATTGTGAATGCAATTAACCCAACGGCGGTAAGTGGTAACACATACCAGACTTATGTGTTTATCCTCAAGGCTGAGATACCCGGTAAGGGACTTAACAGCCCAGGAAATGAATACATAGTAGGAGAGGTTATCCTGTTTGCCAATTCGGCAGATAGTAACTTCTCTGCACTGGATACCTACATTGGTACGGTGGTTGGCGGTACAGCAACCGCAGCCGGGTATCTGGGTATATCTTAATAGGCTGTTTTACTTCGTAAATAGTTTTGGTTTAGGAGAGGGGCGTTTAGCCCCTTTTTCTATTTACGCCGGTCAAGCCATTTCTTTGTATGGCTTATAATTACAGCTAATACAATCATTGCCGAAAAAATAATAAGGCATGATAAGTCAGGGTGATTGTTTAGGAATTTATTTTCTGTAATCCAGGTCATGACTTAGCTTTTATTTGTTATCAGCGACCCATCTTCAACTTCTCCTGGAAGTCTGCAAATTCCTTCATGACCTCTTCGGAGCTCCTTTCTTTACCGTCCTTACCACGGAAGGCAGAGACCTTAGCGAATAAGCATACAGCAGCCGGGACTAAATCTTTAATGTTTTTTGATTCCCTGTATTTCTTTATGCTTTCTTCTACATGGTCTACTATCATATCTACTGGCATTGCGCCAATCAGATTAATTATTAGTGCATTTTCCATTCCCATCGTTTTGTTTATTTAGCGTTATCAATTAATTGTTTTAAGTCAATATTATTTTTTATGCAGGTAAGGAAATACTTCCTTAATGCCATCTCCCAGGCGCAAGACCAAACCTCAGAGCTGACAGATTCCGGCATCCCGCCGTCATCTAATGTCTTAGCGGCTCTGATGATGCTACGGGCACCTCCCTGTCCTGCAAAGAATCCTGCTCTCAGGCTATTGGCTACAAGGCTTTTAGCCCGTGGAAGATACTCCTGTTCTACTTTCTTGTCAAGTGTTTTTATGTCGGTGTTTATAATTCCCTTTCGTATCAGTAGCTCACAACGGAATCTTGGATACCTTATAGTATAGTTAGGGTCTTTCTTTAGTTTTTCATATACAGCGCATATCGCATCGTATCCATCCTTATAGTCCTGGGCAATCTGTTCAGGTGTTCTTTCTTTAATTACGGTTTGCGGAGTAGGGGCATAAGGTACATAAGTGGCTGGCTTGACAGCATCCGGGTTCTTAGCTTCATAAGCGCTGGAGTTAATAAGGTATCTCTCGTAAGCCGCAGCAAGCTGCCGTTTGGTCTTGGGGTATCCGTCATTGCCGGATTTAGATAACAGGTCAAGGTGAAACAGGTGTAGCTTAGACTTTGCGAACTCTGCGGTGACGTGTGCCCGGCTAAGGATAGGTTCAATGACCGGCCAGTTCTCAAGCGCATAGGCTTCAAAGTCAATGCACAGGTTGCTGTTAAATTCTTCCGAGCCCATCTGTTATAGGTCTGATTTTTTCTAATGCTTTCTGCGAGGCAAAAGCAACTCCTTTAAGATATGCCTGGGCTGCTATATTTTGAGCGCACCACCTTTGGTCTTTAGTCATGTTGTTCCATAGTTCTTGCACTCCCGGTGTATCTTTGACTACCAGTTCAGCCTGAGCCATAGCCTGTGTCATTAATTCTTCTTGCATGTCGCTCATGTTTATCCTTGTTGAAATCGTGATGAATGTCTTTCTTCTTTAAGGGCGCTGATTGCAGTTCTAATCATTTCGAGCTGATGACAAGCAGTTCTGGAGCAACGCTCCGCCAGCATATAATTGTATTCCTGTTCCCGGCACTTACAGGCAATATAATCCTTAATGACAGAAGCTGGCATCCAGTCCAGCTCCTGTCATTAAGGTTGAAGACAAAGCTCTTATAAGCATCTTCCTTCGCTTTGCTCCAATAAACTTTCAGCTTGACCATCTGGGCATTACAGAATGCAATATGAACTGCATACCGGGAGCCCAGCTTGATGAGGGTATCTATATCCACAGCTTGTTCCAGTGTGTCAGACAGCATCTCTGCCTCAATCATTTTGAGGTGGTCTATAATTGCTTTCATTATTTCTGTAGGCGATTTAGGTATGATTTAAAGCTCCGCGCTTTAAACTTGCCCGTCTTCTGTGTATTGTCATTACCGTCATTCCAACATTGTTCTCCAAACGTAAGCAACATCGTGACAATATCGTCTTCCAAATGAACCCTGGCTCCTTGCTTTCTTCCTTGAGGAGTGTGTATATCTGAATGATAATGAGGTAATTTGTTTAATAGGTCTCGCAGCACAAGTGGAAGACTATTGAATTTTTTATCTGTCATATTTTATTTTTTAATAGCCGTCGCCGTAGCCGTTGCCGTCGCCGTTGCCGTCGCCGTAGCCGTAGCCGTAGCCGTAGCCGTTGCCGTAGCCGTTGCCGTTGCCGTAGCCGTTGCCGTTGCCGTCGCCGTTGCCGTCGCCGTTGCCGTAGCCGTCGCCGTAGCCGTCGCCGTTGCCGTCGCCGTAGCCGTTGCCGTTGCCGTAGCCGTCGCCGTAGCCGTTGCCGTTGCCGTCGCCGTAAGTATTTTGGCTATCCTCGAAGTTTACAGCAATCCG
>Ga0210390_10000157_pt1 | contig 72088 bp, 62 predicted proteins | sample IncBWH11OmetaG_FD_161050 | JGI IMG/M metagenome (GOLD analysis project Ga0210390, IMG submission 161050) | Forest soil microbial communities from Barre Woods Harvard Forest LTER site, Petersham, Massachusetts, United States - Inc-BW-H-11-O ...
TTTCGTTGTTTCCTTGTTTCCTTGCTTCCCTGTCTGCTTCTTCTTTACCGCGTCGCCGCCTGCACCTTGGCTGCTGCCGCAGCCTTCGCCTCTTCGATTTTCTCGTGCGCCAAATTTGGCTCGAAACATCGCCGGCAGCGCGCCTCGTACATGTTTCCAGCACCCACGATGATGAGCTCCTCAGACGCCACTAAACGCTGAGTGTGCACTGCCGGATTGCCGCAACGCATGCAAATCGCCAGCAGTTTCACAATCTCTTCGGCCACGGCCAACAGCCGAGGCATCGGCTCGAACGGTCGTCCCATGAAATCAGTATCGAGCCCGGCGACAATCACGCGCTTCCCCATGTCCGCCAGCTTCACGCAACTGTCAACAACCGATTCGCCCAGAAATTGTGCCTCGTCAATACCGACCACTTCCGTGCGCGGTGCGACCTTGGTCAAAATATCGGCGCCGTCCTGGACCAACTCCGAATCGAGCTCCAAACCGGAGTGCGAGATGATCCCGTTCTTCGCATAGCGCTGGTCAATCACAGGCTTGAAGATCTGCACGCGCTGCTTGGCAATTTCCGCGCGACGCAGCCGGCGAATCAATTCTTCACTCTTGCCCGAAAACATCGGGCCCACAACCACTTCGATCCAGCCCATGTTCCCTTTGACGATATCCACGCGCGACTCCTCCGTGTCCTCTAGCCTTTCTCTGTGGACTCTGTGTTAAGCCTTAGCCTCTACGCTTCAAATCCAGCAGCGCGCAAAAAGCGTATCTCTTGTGAGGCTAGCACATCGCCCTGTGAAAATTCACGCCCAGACCTTTCCGAAATCCGCCGCGCACCTGAGATTTTCCAGCCACTAGCCACTGCCGTTATCAGAAACCGTTCCTCTGTTCCTTCTCATAAATCTCGCGATTGAAAAAAGGCGCAAACGCATTAATCACTGCAACCCGAAAAGACTCCTGCCGCGTAATCAGATTGCGCGTCAAAATGCCCCAAGCCCCCTCCGCATCCCGAATATTGTGCCCGTCCGCAAACGCATCGATCGCCTCCGAAAGCTCGATGCCCTCATCGACCACGGTATTCGCCAGCGCTTCAGGCACCAGCACCGAGCCGGACTGCCCATAAGCGCCGCGCCCCGAACCATCGGCAACATACGCCCAACTCTCGAGAAACACCCAGCGCTGCTCCGCTTCGCGCACCACATCAAGCTCCGGCATCGCATCCAGATTCGGAATCGCGTCCAGGCCTGGAATCACGTCCAGGCCGCCCTCGAGACCCACAAAATACTTCCACGGCTCATTCCGCTCGCGCGCCACACGGACCAAAGCTTCCGCGCGCTGGCGTGCTCCGGCCATCAGATCCTCGCGCGTCAGCGGCGTGTGGCGCACTCCGCTCGCAACTTCCACGCCCACAACTTCAAGTGATGGGAAATCTTCGAACTGTTTGTGAATCGAGGCGAGAGCTTCGGTGACCGCATTCACTTTCGGGCGGCGCGTACTTCCCACGGCAACAAAAATCTTTTCCATGCGCGCGAATTCTATCAATCTTTCCGAAGCGGATTCTGTTTTTCTCGCGAAAATCGCGCCACCAGAAATTCCTTTAAGTCTTCGACAGAACTAAACAAATGGTCCGAGCACCCCAGCATCCAGCCGCTGATCTCCGCCGCCGGCAGCGTGCTCACCAAGTACACCGGAATTCCCTTGCGATAAGCCACTGTCAGTTCCGCCGATGTTCCCCCGCTCTTCGCCAGCGAATCCCAAAAACAGATCAGATAATCGGCCTTGTTCTCGATAAGATCCAGATCGAACGCGATAATTTTGCGTATCACGCGGCGAAAGCGTTCCAGGTCCGTCGTCTTCCACTCGCGAAAATGCGCAACCTCTTCCTCGCTCAGGTTTTTCTGTTCATCTTCGGCGGGATCATAAACGCGATGTCCCAACTGCTCGCGCAAAAACGGCGCTACTTTGCGGCGCCACAGCCGACCGCCGTCTTCCGCATATTCGATGGGACCGCACAGGTAGGCAAGCATGGGGCTCGGGCCGGTGAAACTCTAGCATGCACAAGAGGAACTCGCCAGACAGAGCGGGCGCGTTATTCGGATCGCAAAGCCTGCTGTACATCAATCCGCGCAGCGCGCGCCGCCGGCAGAACCGACGCTACTACCGCAGCGGCCAGCAGCACAAACGCGGAGGCGACCACCGGTAGAACGCTGGGCATCCGCAGATCCGCGACATAGCTGCTCGCGATCCGTGCCAACCCGTATCCGAACACAGCGCCAACAATGATCCCGACAGCAGCCATCGTGGCGCCCTGAGCAATCACGCTGGTCAGAAGATTCCGTGGCTGCGCGCCTAGAGCCAGGCGAATTCCGAACTCGCGTGTCCGTCCGCTGACGGAGAACACCAGCACACCCGCGACGCCTATCACCGCGATTGCCAGCGCCACAGCCGCAAATCCGCCGAAGACCAGCGCATTCAAACGATCCGGCGTGAGCACCTCAGCACGGATATCTTCCAATGTCGCTGCGTGCTCCACGGGCTGGTTCACCGAAAGATCGCGAATGATACGCGTAATCGGCGATACCAGCGCGTACGGCTCCGTATGCGTGTGCACGAACATTCGGCCTCCGCCGATCTCCTGCTCGAACGGATGATAGACGGTCATTACCGGGCCCGGCACCACGTTCTCATCGTCCACGTCGGCGGTGATGCCGACGATGCGCCGCGGCTCGGTGCTCACGTCAACAAATTTCATTACTGGATCAGTCCACATCAAATTGTGATTGAGGGCGTCCCCATGCGGGAACATGCGCATCGCCAGGCTCTGGCTCACGATCACAACTCGCTCGCTGTTTTTGCGATCGAGATCGTTGAAATCCCGTCCCTCGATAATAGGCACGCCGAGCGCGGCGAAGAATCCGGGCGACACTGTCCGGAACAGCGCGCGCGGGTCATCCTCCCCATTCACGCGGCTGTGGCCGTCGGCTGCAAACTGGAACCCGGGACCAAAGATGCCCTTGTCGCGCCACGGAACAGCCGTGCCCACAGCGACGCGATCCACGCCGGGCAGAGCTGCGATCTGCCGCATCGATTCCCGATAAAAACCCATGATCTGCTCAGGCGTGTGCCCGTATGTCACCACCGGCACGTTCAACGCGAGCACATTGCGCGTGTCGAAACCAGCGCGGACACTTTGCAGCGCCAGGAGTGTTTTGAGCAGCATTCCCGCGCCCGCCAACAGCATGAAAGATGCGGCGATTTGCGTCACTGCGAAGACTCGCAAGCGGCGTCCGGTGCTGCCCGTCATTCGCGCGCTTCCGCTGGTCAGACTCAACCCGTTCGAAGTGTCCGCCGAGGGCAGCCGCGGGACAAACGCCAGCAGCACCGCTGCCACCACAGCCAGCAGCGCACCAACCCACAACATGCTCGAGTCCACGGTCAGATCCAAGGCGCGAACTGAAAACCGCGACGCGTATCGAGCCAGGATCGCCACCATCGGCCGCGCGCTCAATACGCCCAGCGCTGCCCCTGCGCCGCACAGCAACAAACTATCAACCAGCAGCGTCCCTCGCAGCGAACTCGTGCCTGCGCCCAACGCCGCTCGAATCGCCAGTTCTCCTTCGCGCCGCACCGTACGCGCGAGAATCAGGTTCGCGGCATTCGAACAGGCGATCACGAAAACCAGGATCGAAGCAGCCAGTAGCACCAGCAGAATGGTTTTTGCTTGCGCAGTGACCTGGTCGCGCAACCGGACGGCGCTGATGCCGAATTCTGCTCGCGGCGAATACGCTTCGGGATGCTGGCTAACCATTGCGCCGTGCACTGTGCGCAGCTCGGCCCGCGCCGATTCAAGATCTGCGCCCGGCGCCAACCTGCCAAATAGCTCCGTCATGCGATGGACTCGGCCCGTCACCATCGTGGCCGAAAGATGGTGCGGGCTGGTCACCACATTGGCGATAATTTCCGTGTCCGCTGGATACGGTATCGATGGTTCCAGCACACCCACAATCGTTGCCGAACGTGCGCCGCTGGGGTCACCCGCGTCGAGTTGAACGGTTCTGCCAATCACCGACGGATCGGCCTTGAGCACCGTGCTCCAGAAGCGATACGTCAGCACCGCCGCGCCCGCTGCGTTCGGCCCGTCATCGGGCTGGTCGAGCAGCCGGCCCAGCACAGGATGCAATCCCATCACCTCGAAATACGATCCGTCCACAACTCCGGCGCGGACCTCACGCGGCTCGCCGAGCCCGACCATGCTGAAACCGACGGTAGAAAAGTCGCCGAACTCGCTCACCGTCTTCACGCGCGACTCTATATCCTGGATTTCGGGAACGGAGAAGCTGGTGTTTTCGTCGCCGATGCCTGGCGCGCTCTGCCGGATGTAGATCAGCCGATCCTCGTCGCGGTTGACGAGCGGCCGCAGCAACACTCCGCGCACCACGCTGAAGATCGCAGCGTTGGCGCCAATACCCAGCGCGAGCGTCAACACCACGGTAATGGCGAGGCCCTTGGTGCGCGCGAGCGAGCGCAGCGCCACCTTCAAATCGCGAACGAGCAAGTCTAGTTTCAGCATCGCCGTTCGACCTCCTCACAACTTGGATTAGCCTGGCCCACCCCGGGAGCCGCGCGGCTATTTCTCAGCGCAGCAAACGCGAGATTCTACAACACCTCGCCCATAGCGTTGCGCGAAAGCGGAGCACACGAATCGCCGCGTCCTAAGGGTGATAGCCCGAGGCGAATCAAGGGGTTAGCTAATGGTGCAATCCGGAGAACAAACCAAGATGCTCGGTTGTGGGACAAGGCTGTCGCGCAGCCGGACAAATACAAGAAAATTGCCTCTTCGGCTCCGCGTAAATCGCAACAACATCAGCAGAAACTGCAAAGTGGAGCGGGATAAGGGAATCGAACCCTCGCCTCGACCTTGGCAAGGTCGCGTACTACCACTATACGAATCCCGCGTAACGGAGGTTTCGCGCCAGCGTTGTATTTATAGCATGGCGGTTACAGACGGACAAGGCCCGGCGCACAGGTATTAGCGATGAAAATAACGATCTTTGATCGAGCGATCATCACGGCGATTCCATATTTCGGACAAACGTCGCCGCAATCCCGTCTAGTCAACTTCCATGATGCGCGCCGACTTGACCACCGGAGATTTTTTCTGCCGCTCCGCAAACTTCTGGGCGCGCTCGCGGTCTATATATACGCGCGCGAATTTTTCGCCGTCCGCGTAGTAAACGGTAACTTGCCAATGGTGGTGTTTGCGCCTTTTATCGTGGCGCATTCGGCTGGTTTTCTTCGGCTTGGCTTTTTTCACGTAGTCCCCTCAAGAATTCGCGACTATGGCAAGTTTGCGGCAGGCGCGCAAGTAACAAGTTAGGGGTTAACGTTCCTATACCTTTTTGGGACAGCGCGGTACAACGCCTTGAGGATACAGGAACATAGCCTCAATTATATTTAAAAATTAATGAGTCCTGGAACATTTGACGGCGTCCAACCGTAATAGTAAGTGAAGGACGAACCAATGGGCTGGAGGGTATCATGGTAATGCGCTGGGAACGGGAATTGCAGATTGAGGACCTACGAAATCACCCTGCGGAACTAGTGATGCGCCTGCGGTGTCTTTTGTCACGCGGCGCCCAAACCAACCCCGATCCCAATCATCCGGGTTTTTACGAGATCGAAAGCGACGATCGCGTCTATTACGTCCACATTTCCTCGAATTCCGGGAAGGTTCTGCTCCTGGCCACCTGGCCCAGCGAAAACGTGCTGGAAGAAGCCCATAACGCAGCATAAATTACTTGCCGTAGCGACTCTCGGAAGCCCAACTTCATCTTGGACGCCAAAAATGAACCTCCTGCCATCCCGACCGAAGGAGGGATCTGCCTTTCCTTGACCTCACGGTGAATCGGCCGAATGCCGCTAGCCACTCCCATGTCGCTGCACGGATCGGTTAAAACACCATATCCGCAGCCTTGAAATTCAACTCCGCCAAACTCGGCGCCTTCAACTTGTAAATCGCCGGCCCATCGCTCGACCGCGAATAAACAAACCCGCCATATTCCTTGGAAATCTGCACGGTCCATTTCTTCCCGCCCTTGTCGGTCAGAGTCGCCTCAAACGCTGGCTTACTCAACCTGGCCGCGACATCCGCCGTCGGACGATCGAAAATCTCCTCCGCGCGCGTCACCTGTAACGGCGAAAAAAGCTTCTCTGCGTTGGCCGATTTTCCCTTCTGATCCGCCGGCTCATCGAAAGTCCATTCCGCTTCGTTCTTTCGCGTACAAACAATCGTCCCGCTTGCGTTGTGAATCTCCACGTGCGTGATGTTCGCCGGATCGAATCGCACGATTCTCTTGTCGCGCAGATCGCTGTAACCTTCCGTCAGTTTTTTGTACAGATCCTGATTGATCCGGAAAATCATTGGCCGCGAGGCATCCCGCGCGAAATACTCGTCGCCCTCTTTCCTCCCCACCAGCAATGTTTCGCTCTTGCCTTTTCCGTCCGACGCGGTAAACGTGATCGCCGGACTTGTGAGCCCATAGGCACCCAGCTTGTCCGCAGCCTCGCTCGCGATCGTCACCATTTTCGCGTTCGCAACACCGGAGAGCAGCGTAGTGATCGCCTCCTCGTCCGCCGGCGTACTCGTCGGCTTGCTGAACTGCCAGCCATTCTGCCCCTTGGCCGCATCCACCTCACCCGAGGAATTCTTCAGCTCGAACGAGTTAAATTCGACGGCATTGATGTGCAACACCGCACGATCGCGCATTTCCTGCAGAGGCTTGTCCACGCTCACCAGTAAAGATTCGGGCAGCAGTATGACGTCCTTCGCGTTGTCCGCAATCGCATACACCGAGACGCCCGTGAAATCCTTCTTGCCCAGCTTCAGATTGTGCTTCGCGCCGTTCTGCACCTGAAAATCGAGCGCGACGGCGGGATTATCCAATCCATATACCTTCAGCCGATCTGGCGTGCCCGGCTCGGTTTGGCTCACCCGCGCCGTCGCCAATTGCTGCACGATTCCCTGCACCGATGGATCATCAGCGCCGGTCTGAATAGGCTGCGTGATTTGCCAGGTGCCGCTGCGCTTCTCCAATTGAATGGCCTGCGATTTCGGGTCCGCGGGATAAGAAATGCTCAGCGAGGAAATATCCTGCGCTGGCACGGAAAAGGCCGGCTTGCTCGTGTCCTGCGTAGCCTTCTCGGCCTCTTTTTGTCCGCGTTGCCAATCGAAATAATAAACCGCGCCACCCGCAAGGATGGCGACAAGCAAAACGAGAAGCGTGGACTTTTTGATCATGGTCTAATTTGGCTTCTTGGAATTAACGGCGTTTCCACCAGATGTAAACCCCGGAGAAGATTACCAGGCCCGGCAGCAGCGCCAGATCGAGCCACCACAGCGCAGTGGCCTGCGCCGCCGTCAGGGTGACGCGCCGGTTCGTCGGCGCCTTGGGCCGGATCGAAATCAAAGACTCGTCTTGCGCCAGCCAGTCAATCGTATTGAAGAATAGATCGCCATTCCGCTGCTGGCTGACCCAGGGATTCGCCGCAAACTGCGAATTCCCGATCACCACGAGCCGCGCTTCTTTATCATCCGCCTTGCGATTCGCAGCCACTCCCAGCGAAAGCGGTCCCAGAGTATCTGTCTTCGCATCGTAGGAAATCTTTGTCTCACCGGGCTTCAAACCTGGAATCGTAAAGCTCCGCTCGGACGTCTTCAGCAATTCCACCGCTTGCGGAATGGATTTGCTTTTGTCCGCGATCGAAGCCGTCCGCGCCAATGGGAAGAATGTCACGGACCGCTCAAATCCTTTGGTAATGGGACTGGCTCCAAAATCCGCGACCAACGGAATAATTGGGCCGCCGCCGAAAAGGCGCCCCATACCGCTCGCGTCCACCACCACGTTGCTGCCCACCGCGATGTTCCATGAATGATAGACATCATCCAACTTCGGGTCGGTCGCCGGATCTTCCATGATCAGCGCGTGGCCGCCGCCATCAAGATACTTCCCGATCATCTCGGTTTCTTGCGGGTAATAAGATTGTTTCGGTCCGGCGATCACCAGAACACTGCAGTCCACCGGAACGCTATTCTCGGTGACGAGATTCACCGTCTTGGTCGTGTAGTTTTCCTTCTTCAGCCCCGCATCCACCTGGCTGTAGCCGTCCTGCGAACTATCGGCCAGACCTTTTTCGCCATGTCCCGAGGCGAAGCACACTTCTTTTACCTTCTCGGTGGTGGCTTTCAGGATCGCGCCGGTGATGTCCTCTTCGCCCACATCGCCTCGCGCGCCGGATTGCACGTGTTCGTTGTGCGTCCCGAACGCCACGATCACGTCGCCCATGTGTTGCGCGCCGTATTCTTGCGCCACTTCCGGCTTCTGTTGCGGGTCCACATTCTGGAATTTGAAGTGCGGCGAGAGGTTCTTGTACTCCGCCATCAGATCGTCAAACGTGGAGTTCGCCGACTTGTCGAACCGTACGACGGTCACATCCTGTTTCAGGCCGCGAACGATGTTCCGCGTCTGGTCCGAAAGCGTGTAAAGCTTTTCCGTGGTCAGATCGATGCGCTTGTGATGCCGGAAACCCACAAAGTTGAGCAAGCCAAGGATGGCAAGTACCGCCAGCACTAAAATCGTAGTGTTCGTTCCCTGCTGCGCCGAACGCTTCGAGAAAAATCCCATGAGCCCGCGAAATCCAAGAACGATGGCCGCTACAATGAAAACGCCGCCCGCAATCAACAGACCCTTGCTAAAAGTTAAAAACTCGCCTTGAATCGAATAGCGCAAATATCCGGCGATAAGCATCGCCACGCCTAGCGTCCCGATGAACCTTGCCGTCTCCTGCCGATCCCATTTCATCCTGCAATTTCCTCCCAGCCGTCAAAAACCGTTTGTTCCGCTAAGCCCTGCGCCAGCGCATCGAATCGATCGAACGCACCGTCAGAAAAATAAAAAAAACGATGAAGCTCACATAATAAATCAGAGCCGACGTGTCCACGATCCCACGCGTGAAATCGTCGTAGTGCCGGATCACCGAAAGATATTGCAGCACCTGCCCCATGCCGCCGTCCGCGTTCCGTCCCAGATCCAGAACCCACACCAACAGAAACGCCGCAAACGTCAACACCGCCGCAATCAGCTGGTTCTCCGTCAGCGAAGAAATAAACTCACCCAGCGCCAGCAACGCCCCGCCCAAGAGCAGGATTCCCGCATAGCCCGCCAGCAACATTCGCCACGGCGGAGCCGGGTCACTGCGCAGAAACATGAAAACCAAATAACCGGCCGTCGGCAGCAGCATGATTGCAAATAACGTCAGCGACGCGAAAAACTTCCCCAGCACAATCTGCACTTCGGAGACCGGCGAAGTCATCAGCAATTCCATCGTGCCGCGCTTGCGCTCTTCGGCAAACACCCCCATCGTCAACATCGGCGTGAAAAACAGAATCAGCGTCGAAAGCAATCCAAAAAACGCCCGCATCACCTCGCTGGGAATATCGATTTGTGGAGGCATACCGAATTGCATGCTCTGCATTTCCATTTGCAGGGCTTGCTCCATCCCGGAGCGCAGGAAAAAATCGAAGAAGAACGCGCTGAGAAACAAAAAAACACCGATAAACACGTAGGCAACGGGCGAAACGAAATAATGTCCCATCTCCTTGCGGTAAATAGCGTAGAAATTGTGCATCGTCTCCTCTAACTCTTCAATTCACCGTGAAAAAACGCCGCCAGGCTAACAATTTAATTCGCCGACGCTTCTGCATGCGCCGCATCGTCGGTAGTCAATTCCAGGAAAATATCCTCCAGGCTCAAACTCACACCGCGCAATTCGAAAAGCGGCCAGCCGCTCTGTACCACCTTCGCCGCAACTTGGCTGCGGATGTCAGCGCCCTGCGTCGTCTCAATCGTCGCCGCAAGGTGTCCGCCCGCCGGAATCTGTTCCACCTGTACGCTGGTCGCTCCCGGAATCTTCGCCAGGGCCTCGCGCAATTCCTTTTCGGGCGCTTGCACCTCGACCCGAATTTTCTGCCCACCCTTCAGCTGCGAAGTCAGATTTTGCGGAGTATCCACCGCCGCGATTTTACCCTTATTGATAATCACCACGCGGTCGCAGGTCATGCTCACTTCCGGCAAAATGTGCGTGGACAAAATGATGGTGTGGTTTCCCGCCAGCCCCTTGATCAAATGCCGCACTTCAATGATCTGCTTGGGGTCGAGGCCCACCGTAGGCTCGTCCAGAATAATCACGTCCGGATCGTGCACCAATGCCTGCGCTATGCCCACGCGCTGTTTGTAACCGCGTGAGAGCCGCTTGATCAGATCGTGGCGGCGATCTTCCAGATTTGTCTTGTGCATCGCATCGGCAATGCGCTCAGCCCGCTTTTCCGCCGGCACATTCTTGATCCGCGCGACAAATTCCAGGTAACTCTCCACGCTCATGTCCGGATAAACCGGCGGATTTTCCGGCAAATAACCGATGTGCCGGCGCACTTCCAGCGAATCACCAAATACATCGAAGCCCGCAATGCGCGCAGTCCCCGAAGTCGCCGGCATGTAGCCGGTAAGGATGCGCATGGTCGTGGTTTTCCCTGCCCCGTTAGGACCTAGAAAACCAAGTATTTCGCCCTTATTTACGGTAAATGAAACGTGATCGACAGCCGTGACCGATCCGTAGGTCTTCGTCAAGTCCTGTACTTCAATCAATGCTTACCTCCAAATGAAAGGGACCCAGCAGGCTTGCCAGACATTCCCAAACAAACGTTTATACTAAAAATCGCCAAAAATTGAAAATCACAAGAGCCGCACACCAAGCAGATATCCAAGGTCTTCTCTCTGCGGCCGCATTCACTTAGACGAATCGAACCGCCGCTGGGATACGCCGCTGCCCTTCGCAGCGGCCTTTCACTGTGAACTCTGCCGCTCTGCGGCAGATTCATTCTTGCCTTAGTCTCTGGAGTGCCCTCTCAGCAGTTCTCTGATCCTCTGTGGTAAGCCTTCGACGTAATTCTCAAAACGTAAATCTCCCCCCAATCTGCGCAGCAAATGGCACCCCCACAGTAGTCCCCGGCCCGAAGAAATCCCCCAGCGCCCCAGCCGGAAAGCGCAGTTGATTCGCGTTGCTCACGGCGACCTGCGAACAAGTCGGCGGATTCGCGCATATCTGATTTAAATCAGGGAGCGCGCCCACATTCGTAACAAAGTTCGCCCCTGGATTATTGCGATTAAACAAATTGAAAAACTCAATGAAAGGGGTAGCCGTAAAGCGCTCGTGAAAATTGAACGGCCGGCTAACCCGCAGATCCACCTGAACGTAAGGCGTCCCGCGAAATTCATCCAAACTAGTCTTCGCTCCGTTCACCAAGATGCGATCAAGACCATCCGCAGTGGTAATCGTAAACGGCCGCGCGCTCTCCGCCTGCGACAAAGTCGTAATCTCGAATCCGCCCGGCAACCTCCACAATCCCGCCAATACAAAACGATGGCGCACGTCCTCTCCCGAAGGCCCATAATCCCCCGGCGCAAAGGGCTGCAATGGATTGCACACGCCGTTCACATAATCGAACAACTCGCCCAGCACGCAGCCCCACGTCTGGGCCTTGGCCAACGTGTAATGCGCAATCAGGTTGAATCGCCGCGAGACATTCCCCTGCAAATGGATTGAGAGCCCGTTGTAGCTCGAGCGATTGTCACTCTTGAAAAGCGCGATGTTCGGCGCATCCGCCGGCAAGTTCACTCCCGACGTAAAGTCATACCGCCTGTAACCATGATTTCCCTGCTCGTGCGTGTAATCGGCGCTCACCAGCCACTGTGCATTGAACGCGTGTTCGATTCCCGCCGTCGAGTGAATCGCATAGGGAGTGCGATATCTGCCGTCAATCAACGCTCCCTGCGACCCAGCCGTCAGACACCCCGGATCACTCGGCGCCACGCAAGGTCCCGCAGGCGAATTCACTGCCTGAAACGCTGTCACCCAACCATTCTGCGCCAGGTCGTTGTAGTACATCCCAAATCCGGCGCGCAGCACCGTCTCGTTCGCTGGCCCCAGTGCATACGCAATTCCCAAACGCGGCGCAAACGCGTGACGGTAATCGTGCGGCGCTCGGCTCTCAAGCGGGATGCCCAGAGCTTTCAGCGTCAAAAAGGCGGGATTATCCAGCGGGCTGCGTCCGGACGCGGTGAACAATCCAAATGAAGTGTCGTAGCGCAATCCATAATTCACCGTGAGCCGGGAAGTAACGCGCCATGAATCCTGGGCATAGACTCCCAGCCGCTGCACATTTTGCGTGAAGCTGCCATTCGCTGCGGGCGTCGCTGTGCAATTCACACCTGAAGGAGTGGGCTGCGTGCACGTAAGGTCGTTATAAAACTGCGACGGATTCGCGGCGTAAAAGCTCGGATCGTTCGGATACTGAATGAGCGTCTCGGCATTCCCCGCCAGCGCCCCGCTCAACACCGGCTCGTGAATGAAATTGATCCCCACGCGCGGCGCATGATTGCCGCTGCTGTGGCTCACGTCGTAACGGAACTGGTATTTGTGCTGATTGCGCAAAACGGGAAACGCGGTAATCGGGGTCACAAATTGATTGTCACCGAATGTTTCAAACCCGGAGATCGTGCTGTCGGTCGAACTAAAAGGAAACGCCAGCGCAAAACCCAGGTTCGCGTTGCGCGTTTCGGTACGATGCAATCCGCTTCCCTCCAGCGTCAGCGTTCCGATCCACGTCGGACTGAACGTCAAGCTTTGGCTCAGCAGCAAATTCATGTAATTCGATCGCGACGTCGCTCCGGTGGACGGCAGCGTGCTCTGCTGCACCAGATCGTTGTTCGTAGTGTACCGATCGACCGCCGCTCGCAGGAACCATTGCGACCTTGTCGACTGCGCCCAGTCAAAACGCGTGGTCGCAAGATAATCGTGAAAAGGCACCGGCGCGCTCGCCGGCACCGCAATCGAATTCACACCCGGAATCAAGCCCCCGGAGGCCAGTTGCGCCAGCGCGTTGAACTCGCTCATGCTGCTCGGGCTGTAGGAAATGCTCGCATCCTCGTGCACGTATTCCAGCGACGAAAAAAACCACACTTTCTCCTTCTTCACTGGACCGCCCAGCGTCCCAATGTAATTCTGGCGCGAGAAGGGCTGCTTCGGCTCAGGCGGAGGATTATCAATCGGCAAGCGCGCGTTTAGCGCCGCGGCGCGCTCGTAAAACGCCGCTTCGCCGTGCCAGTCATCGGTGCCCCGCTTGGTGGTAATCACCACCGAACCACCAGTCGTGCGGCCGGTGTCCGCATCTTCTTGCGCCGTACGCACCACGAATTCCTGAATCACATCCGGCGAATAATTCTGCAAAAACCCGCCAATGTAATCGTCGGAATTGTCTCCACCGTCCACCGAAAGTTCCACGTTCAACCCCGAGCTTCCGCCGAACGACACCGCGGTGATGCGCGCCTTGGTGGGATCGGAAGGCTCCACCGGCTCCGTACCCGGAACTAAAAACGCCACATTCGCGAAACTCCGGTGCGCCAGCGGAAAATTCTCCAGGTCCTCCGCCGATACCGCTCCCTGATGCACCGCGCTGGTCAAATCAATTGTCTCAGTCGTGATAGACGCGCCCGGTTGCACCTTCACTTGCACGGATTGCTGCACCGCGCTCGGCTGCAGCGAAATGGCCACCTCGCGCACCTGCGCCACAACAATGTTGACCTCCGAGCGAGCCTCGGCAAAAGCAGCCGCGTTCACCACCAGCGTATAGCCGCCGGGAAGCAGATCCTCCATGCGAAACTCACCGCGAGCGCCACTTACAGCCGTCCGCTCGATGGACGATCCCTTCGCCCGCAAAGAAATTGCCGCGTTGGGAATCACCGCGCCACTCGCGTCTTGAACCACTCCGCGCAGGGTCCCTCGCGGATTCTGTGCCCAGGCGGCCTGAAACCCGCACCCCAGCACAATCAGCATCACCGTCAGTAGGTAAGCGCCGGGCAACGGCGGCCGTCTTGTGTGCATCCACATGGCTGAACGATGGGGCCGATTATCCCAAATCCATGTCGCGCCGTACATTCCTTTGACGCCCACTCGTCGCCGAAGGTAGTCGGAGATGTGCGTTGACACACTGCGGCGCTTTTGTTATTCAACTAGTTTCGCTAAACAAGCCAATGGTTCGACGTGGGAGCGACTCCCTCCGGCCGGGCGGATCCGAAAAGAAATCCAAGGTGCTATGAAAATATCGAAGGCGTATGCCCGCATGAAGGACCGCTTGCGGTTGGGGGCCGGAAATAATGCACTTGATCGCGACCGAATCCATCGTGCCAAATCGTTAGCGCTGATTCTGCTGGCCATTTTGTGCGCAATCTCGATTTCCAGCTGCCACGGCGGGGGCACCTCCATCACGCTGGAAGTTACTCCCAAAACCGTCACCTTGGACGAAGGCCAAGCGCAAATATTCATCGCCACGTTGGGCAATGACACAAAAAATCTGGGCGTCACCTGGACCTTGACCGGCTCGGGCTGCGCAGGTAGTGGCTGCGGCACCCTGACAAACGTCACCACCACTTCCGTTACTTACACCGCGCCGACTGGTCTCACCTCCGCCATTACCGCGAGCCTCGAAGCCCAGGTCAACGCGCAGAAGAGCACTAACCTCACCGCCACCATTTCCATCGTCCTCCCGGTCACCTTCACCACCACTTCCTGGCCCAATGGCTCGAACGGCGTCGGCTATAGTCAAACGGTTGTGACCACAGGCGGCGTACCGCCAGTCCAATATTCCATCGGATCCGGAAGCCTCCCTGCGGGGCTGAGCATAAATACGTCCGGCACCATCATTGGCACTCCCAGCTCCCATGGAACATCTACCTTTACCATCAACGCGACGGATAACGGAGGTATGACTCCGAATCTGGTGGTCAAATCACCGGCGTATACCATCACAGTTACTCCGCCTCCTCCGCTCGCAATACCGACGACGACCCTGCCCGGCGCACTTGTTAACACCAGCTACAGCGCAGCCATCGTGCCCGCTGGCCCCGGCGGTGTTCCGCCGTACACGTGGAGTATTACCTCGGGCACTCTTCCGCCTGGCCTAAGCCTGAACGCCACCAGCGGCATAATCAGTGGTGTCCCCATCCAGGATCCTTCCTGTCCTCAATATCCTTGCGTCTATACTATTTTTCCAAAAGTCACGGACTCGGCGATTCCTTCACAAACGGCCTCCGCCGCGACCGGCGTCACCATTACAGTCGCCACCGTTCCGCCGCTGCAGTCCGTAACTCCGCCTCTTCCCACCGGTGACGTAGCCGCCCCCTACAACGGCACGCTGAAAGCGACCGGCGGAGTGCAGCCTTACAACTGGAGCATCGCCTCCGGACAGCTTCCTTCGGGACTGCAGCTGGACGCAGCGACCGGCGCCATCACGGGAACGCCCATACTCGCCACCACCGCGAACTTCTCCGTGCAAGTAAAAGACGCAAATTCCACCGTCTCTGCGCCGCAAGCTCTGACTGTCACGATCGCCGTCGGTACCGCAAGCACGAACGAACTGATCAATGGCCCTTACAGTTTCCTGTTCCACGGTTTCGACGCCAACGGCAACGTGCTCATGGCCGGCAACTTCAACGCCGATGGCTCTGGCAACATTACCGGCGGACAGCTCGATAGCAATCGCTTCGGCGGCGTCCTGGGCGTCTTTACAGGTTCCTCGTTCACTGGAACCTACACGGTCGGCAACGATGGCCGCGGCACCATGCAACTCATCGTCACCAACAGTAAAGGCGCGGTCGCCACCTTTAATTACTTGCTGGCGATTTATTCCAACAACACCATCGCCATGATCGAGAATGACACACTCGGCACGCCTCAGACCCACGGATCCGGCACCATCAAGCCGGTAATCGGCGGCACTCTCACGGCCGCAAACTTCAGCGGCAACTACGTCTTCGAACTTGACGGACAGGATGTGACTAACAAACCGGAAGTAATCGTGGGCGTCGTTCACGCGGACAACAGCTCCATGCTCAGCCCCGGCACCATCGATATCAACGATGCGGGAACCTACACGCCGGCCCTCGCGCTCTCCGGCAGCTTTTCGGTGGGTTCCAGCAACAACAAAGGCGTGATGTTCTTGACGTTCCAGCTTCCCAGTTCCGCTCCTGTTCAGTTGGAATACACGTTCTACTTCGTTTCAAGCTCCGACATTTTCTGTATCGCGATCGATCCCACCGACACCACGCACCCGCGTCTCGCCGGCGAATTGTTCCTGCAACAGCCTTCGGCATCGTTCACCGCCACAGCTCTGGATGGAACCAGCGTCGCGACAGGAACCGGTTTGGATGGCGCAAACTCGAGCGTTTTTGCCGGCCTTCTCACTGGCAATGGAGTCAGCGCCGCGAATCTCACCTTCGACCAAAATGATGGCGGCACCGTCACGCTCAATAACTCGGCCGCTGGCAGTTTCACCGCAGACCCCAGCGCCAATGGCCGGTTTGCTTTCACCGGATTGGGAGCGCGAATTTCTGCGGCCTATCTCACTGCCCCGAATCAAGGACTCTTGATCGGCTCCGATGGCGCCGTCACCTACGGCCGCTTCGACGCACAGACGTCCGTCGCTCCGTTCAATTCCGGATCGATCCTGGGCGGCTACACGCTGAGCGCGCCCGGAACTTTGGACGCTGCGACCCTTGACATCGTTGGCCAGTGGAATTCACCGAACGGAACAGGCAGCATCCTGGGCGTGCTCGATGAAGTGGACAATAACGGTACCGCACACACGAATCAGTCCATCGCCGGCACAACCTACTCCATTACGGGCGCCACTACGGGACGCGGCACAATGACGACCAATTCCCCGATTGGCTTGCCCACCAATCTGATAATTTACGTCGCCTCTCCGTCCAGCTTCCGCGCAATTTCCGCCGATTCAAACCCCGGCAACGCGCATCCTCTAGTCATCTACCTTGATCACTGATCCAAATCCGGCCGACAAGGGCTTTCGTAGCGACGGCTGTCAGACCCTCAAGCGGTTTTCAGTCGTCGCCGACCTGTTGCCGCCTGGCATCATGGAGTGCGGAGGCTCGCCTCCGCTTTCGCTTCGGCGAGGCTTGCCTCGCCGCCGGTTCAAGCCATCTCTAGCTGTCCTGTTCGTCGCCGCAATCTTCTCGCCCCAGGCCTTCGCCCAGCAATCGCTCGAACCTCCTCCCCACGCCAAAGTAATCCCGCTGAATCCCGCCCCAGGCCGTTTCACCGAACCAAGCATCGCCGTCAACCCCAAAAACCCAAATCAAATCGGCGCAGCCTTCCAGGTTCCCACCGGCATTGCCTATTCCGAAGATCGCGGCGAAACGTGGCAAATCGCAAAACACACCGCGCCCGAAAATTACCGCGTTTCCGGCGACGTCTCCATCACCTACGACTCGCGCGGCCACGCAATCCTCTGCTACATCGCTTTCGACAAACTGGGGACATCGCAATACTGGGCGCACAATGCCACGCGCAACGGCGTTTTCATCCGCCGCTCGCTCGACGGCGGAAAAACCTGGGAAGCAAACGCCATCTCGGTAGACGAGCAGCCGACCCGCCCGGTGATGCCGTTTGAAGACAAACCCTACGTCGTCGCTGATAACAATCCCAATTCGCCGTACGTCGGGAATCTCTACCTCGGCTGGACCGAGTTCAGGCTGGAAAAAACCGTCATCCTCTTTTCTCGCTCCATCAACGGTGGGAAAACCTGGTCGCCCCCTCAAGAAATCAGCACGCACGAGGGCCTGCCGCGCGACGATACTGGCGCCGTCGAAGGCTTCACCGCCGCTGCAGGCGCCGACGGCACGTTGTACGCAGCCTGGGCCGATGGCAGCACCATCGCCATGGCCATCTCGCAAGACGGAGGCGCGACTTTCACTCCCTCGCGCGCGATTCTCGACACAGCGCCATCCTATTACGGCGTCGAAGCCGTCGAACGCGCCAACGGTTTCCCGCAGCTCGGCATGGATCCCAAGAACAATCGCCTCTTCATCACCTTCAGCGATTATCGCAATGGAGACGTGGACGTCTTCTGCGCCACCTCAACCGATCGCGGAGCCACCTGGAGTCCGGCAGTCCGGGTCAACAACGATCCTCTTCACGATGGCGCCGACCAATTCTTCCAGTGGCTATCGGTTGACCCCAGCGATGGCGCAGCCAACGTCGTCTTTTACGATCGCCGCGCCGACCCCAACAATCGCGCCCTTTCGGTCGTCTTGGCGCGCTCGACCGATGGCGGCCAAACCTTCGCAAATTACACGTGGGCTACTCAACCATTCGATCCGGAAGGAAATTTCATAGGCGACTACAGCGGAATCGCTGCCCTGAATGGACGCGTCTACGGAGTTTGGACCGGCCGTGCAACCACGGCGCCGCCTCATCCCCAGTCGAACAATCCATCAGCGGCAAAAGCACCGAACGAGAAGACCGCGGATAGCGCGGGCAACCAAGAACACGCCGAAGAATACTCAGGTCTGAAAATGGCCAACACAATAATCCAACTCGGCATCGCCGACTTCTCGACCCCAAAGCAATAGGATCGCGAACCAGCGCCGGAGGCGCGGCACAAGCTTCACACGTACTCGCCGCCTGCCCGACGAAACGAAACTATTTCTTGTCCTTGTCTTTCTCCACCAACTTCAACGCCGCTGAATTAATGCAAAATCGCAACCCGGTCGGCTCCGGCCCGTCCTCAAACACATGCCCCAAATGCGCATCGCATTTGCTGCAAATCGCCTCGGTGCGCGCCATCCCATGGCTCGTGTCACGCTTCATTTCCACATTGTCTTCGGCCACTGGCTGGTAATAACTCGGCCACCCCGACCCCGAATGATATTTCGCTTCCGACTCAAATAGCGGCTGCCCGCAGCAAACGCAAACATACGTCCCCGGCGTTTCTGTGTTCTCGTACTCGCCCGTGAACGGCGGCTCGGTCCCCTTCTGCCGCGTCACATAATATTGATTGTCATCCAACTTCGACCGCCACTCCGCATCGGTCTTTCGTATTTTTTCGCTCATGCATATAGCTTACACGAAATCGCCATTTCCCAAACTCGACCACGCCTTCAAAGCGTAGGGGCACGGCATGTCGTTCCCGCTCAAACGCCGCAGCGCCAACCTGCTCGCTAATCGCACACATTTCCCACGCCAACGCTCCCAACCCAGCCGAAACCGCCAATCCCTCGGCTATACTCGTCAATATGCCCCAACGCCTCAGGGTCAGATGCGCCCAACCTTGCAGCGTCCTCGCCATAAGCATCATCCAATCCATCGGAGCCAACCAGTGAACGAAGTCTTCATCTGCGACGCGGTCCGCACCCCCTTCGGACGCTACGGCGGCGCGCTAGCGAGCATTCGCGCCGACGATCTCGCCGCGATCCCCATTCGCGCGCTCATCGCTCGCAATCCCACAGTAGATTGGGCCTCGCTAGACGACGTTATCTACGGCTGCGCCAACCAAGCCGGCGAAGACAATCGCAACGTAGCGCGCATGGCGCTGCTCCTCGCGGGCCTGCCGAAAGAAGTCCCCGGCGCCACCGTAAATCGCCTCTGCGGCTCCAGCATGGACGCAACAGGGACAGCCGCTCGCGCCATCCGCTCCGGCGAAACGGACCTGATGATCGCCGGCGGAGTCGAAAGCATGACCCGCGCTCCCTTCGTCACCGCCAAATCAGACAGCGCCTTCAGCCGCACTGTCGAAACGTTTGACACCACCATCGGCTGGCGCTTTGTGAATCCCGCAATGAAATGCCAATACGGCGTGGACTCGATGCCCGAAACCGCCGAAAACGTGGCCGAAGAATTTCACGTCGGCCGCGCCGACCAGGATGCTTTCGCCTATCGCACTCAGCAGCGCTGGGCCCGCGCTCACGCCGCGGGTTTCTTCAAAAAAGAAATCGTGCCCGTCCCAGTGCCACAAAAAAAAGGCGACGCCAAAATCTTCGACGCCGACGAGCATCCTCGCCCGGACACGACTCTCGACGGTCTCGCCAAGCTCAAACCCATCGTCAAACCAAGCGGCACCGTCACCGCTGGCAACGCGTCCGGCATAAATGACGGTTCTTGCGCCCTGCTCTTAGCTTCCGAAGAAGCTGTTTCAAAATACGGACTCACGCCGCGTGCGCGACTGTTAGCCACTACGACAGTCGGCGTAGCTCCGCGCATCATGGGTTTCGCGCCCGCACCCGCCACAAAGAAGATCCTACGAAAAACTGGCCTGACGATCGCACAGATAGACGTGATCGAACTCAACGAAGCCTTCGCCGCACAAGCCCTGGCCGTAACCCGCGACCTGGGCCTGCCCGACGACGCCGAGCACGTCAATCCCAACGGCGGCGCTATCGCCATCGGACACCCCCTAGGTGCCAGCGGCGCGCGCCTCATCACAACCGCGATGTATCAGCTGCAAGACACCAAAACTCGCTACGCCCTCTGCACCATGTGCATAGGCGTGGGTCAAGGCATAGCGACCATCATCGAACGCTGCTGAAACAGGCACTTCTTGGGGATCGATTTCTTTGCGAACTCTGTGTTCCGACCTCCGCGCTCTCTGCGTTAAGCCTTTGAAGTTGCACTCCAAACCACCCACCGTTTGTCCCGTGTCGAATCGGCACCTAAACCTCCGGAATTGTCACTTTTCCACCCAAACCTCCACAAAAGCCGCGCGTGGCCAACAGCTAACCCATTGATACGAAAACATTAAAGTGCTGGCGCGGGAATTGCCCCTAATAACACAGGCGACCTCCGTTTGGGCGCCCTATCTTTATCAAAGCTGCCGAACCCTTACACCGAAGGAGCTGTTCATGAAACTCAACCTCGCGCTCGGCACTTTGGTTCTGTTTGCTTCAACCGCACTTTTCGCGAAAGACCCTCCGAGCTACGACAAAGGCATCCTGCTTTCCATGCAGTCCACGATGTGTGCCACCGCCGAAAACGGCGTCAAGACCGTCGCGGGAGAAACTCCAGGCTCCGACTCGAGCCGCAAGAAAACTCCGGAAGTCCTCTGCCAGGAGTACGTCCTGCAAGCCGATCACATCACGTACCACATCCGCGCGAAGGACGATAAACACCCGCTGCTTCTCCCCGTCGGCCAAGCCGTTCAATTCAGGATTCACCGCGACAAGATGTACCTCCGCGAGCTCGAAGGCGACCAAAAGGAACACGAGTACACGGTCATATCCATGGAGACGCGTCAAGACGCTCAGGACTCCGAAACGTCGAATAGGCCCCGGTCCCTTTAAACTTTCTACCGCACTTCACTTCGGCGCATTCTGCGGTGTGTGCGAACTTTCATTCCAAGTCGCTGCGTGAACCCCGCGGCTCTCCATCACGCGCCGGGTAACTTGCCGCTCTAATTGCTTCAGCGGATACATCCCGTCCGCCTGTCCCGCCGCGTAAATATATCCCGGCATGCCTCACACCACGGACGTCGCCTCATCCTGTACGATCACTTCCCCGCCCGCGCTGCGTATCTGTTCCGTTCCCCGCGCTCCATCGTTTCCCATCCCAGTCATCGCCACAGCCAATACACCGCCGCCAAAAACCTGTGCAACCGAGCGGAACAGCACGTCTACCGAAGGACGGCACGAATTTTCCTGCGGCCCTTGATTCAAATGCAGCAAGTTGCGATTTTCCGTGCGCTCCACCCTCATGTGAAAATTTCCCGGCGCGATCCAGGCGTGACCGCTTTCTAATGCCACTGCTTCGCTCGCCTCGGAAATAGGAATGGCGCTGCGCGAAGCCAAACGCTCGGCAAGCTGCCGCGTAAATACCGGCGGCATGCGTTGCACCGGCAGCTTCGGGTAAGCCTTGCGAAGGGCGACCAGCGTTTCCAGGCCGCTCATCCCCGGCATTTCGATGTCGAGCGTGACCAAATCCGGATTCACCAGCGGCAGTTTGGCCAGCGCCGCCCGTCCGTCGCTAGCCGACCCCATGATTGCGAGCGCCCGATCTTCAGCCAGCGTGTCGCAAACAATCTTCCGGACAACGATCGAGTCGTCCACCGCGAAAATGCGCAAAGGTGTCTCGGTTGAGCAGAAGAATCTTTGTAGGCCACAGCTTTAGCTGCGGCGTAAACGCAGCAATGCCGGTGCGGCTTCAGCCGCTCGCGTAACGCGGTCGCGCCACATACGGCGGACCTGGCAATAAAGCCGCATTCCCCGCCGAGCGTCGCGCCATTTCGCACACACAGACACGCTCCCTCAATAGCTTGTATCGTCATTTAATCGAAATTGGATTAAGGTGACGCCTGACATTTGGCAGAGAGATAGACCTCTCCGCCACGACTGTTCGCTATGGTAGGATTCGCCGACGTGCATCACTTCCTATGAGCCCAACGCAATCCTTCTGGAAACAGTTCCCTCGCAGATCAACCGTTATCTTCTTGCTGGGCGTCTTTCTCATTTTCAGTACCATGGCGTTTGTAAACGACATGATGGGGCTCGGCCGCCAGCCAACTGCTGCCCTTGTGCTGAGCGTCCTGATCTTAGGCGTGTTTCCGGTGTTGTACGCCTTCTCAGGCTTTGCTCTCCGCCGCAAAGCCTGGAAAGCGATCGTGCCCATCTTCATAGTCCATTACTCGCTGATGAGCATGATCGCCCATTTGCTTCCGCTTCCGCCGCGCCCCGAACAGATGAGCCCGACCGAAATCGCCCGGCTCGATAACAGGCTGAGCTTTGACGGGCTGGCTACAATTTTTGCGGTGTGGCTCGGCTACGGCTGTTTCGTCTACGTCTCCATCACCGAATCCCGCCGGTACTTGCGCGTCCGTGCGGAAATCGAGTTAGCCGCCGAAATCCACAGAGTGCTGGTCCCGGCGATCGAAACGAAAATTGGCGGTTATGAATTTTACGGGCGCTCGTTTCCGAGCGGTGAGGTCGGCGGCGATTTAGTCGATCTCGCCGGATCTGACGAGCATTGGGTAGCCTATGTCGCGGACGTGTCGGGCCACGGCGTAGCACCGGGAGTCGTCACTGGCATGGTGAAGAGCGCGTCTCGTATGCTGCTCAGTTCCGGCGATGATGCGGCGCATCTTCTCCAGCGGTTGAACGAAGTTCTCTACCCATTGAAGAAACCGGACATGTTCGTCACGTTTTGCTTTGTGGCCAGGAACGACGCCGGCTTGCGCATCGGACTCGCCGGCCATCCGGCGATTCTCCACTTCTGCGCGCGCTCCAATCAGATCGCACAATTCGAATGTCCAAACATGCCCCTGGGAATTTTTCCTTCCGGAGATTTCGAAAGCTCCGGGATTCAGGCCGAGCCAGGAGACGTCTTCGCGCTCTACACCGACGGATTCCTCGAACAGGCGGACTCCGCGGGCGAAGAATTCGGCCTCACGCGGCTCCAAGCGGAATTCCACAAACACGCCAAGGAACCCTTGGACGCAATTTGCCGCAAGTTACAGGAAAGCCTGGCTCGTCACGGCACTCAATTCGACGACCAGTCGATCCTGCTAATTCGCAAGCTATAGCCGCGTGACGCTCAGCCAGTCCTACGCAATCTGCAAGGTCTTGTTAACGTCCATCATAATCGCGGACGCAGTCGGCTCAGTCAGCCCGCCAGCCAGAGTAGTCGGCACTCCGCGCGCTTCGGCATCAACGCGATAAGAAATCGGCCCAAGCTTGCTGACCGCCCAATTCATCCCCGCGACCACATTTTGTTGGCCGCTGTTCGGATTCGGGTTGGCTACGATAATCACGTCTCCGGCAGCTTTCAGCACATGGTTGCGCACGATCACGCGGTGAATAGCCTCTTTCGGGATAGTCGTGCCGCCCACCTCGATGCCCGTCTTCGAAACGCGGAATGTCGACGGCGTGCGGTACTGCGTGGCTTGTTTCGAGTGCATCAAAAGATACATCGCGCCGTAAACGAACCCGGCTGCAATCAGCCCATACAGAAAGCCCGTCGACAGCGCAAGTAACACCAGCAAAGTACCCGGAATCGCCACCAGCAGCCACGGTGCCGGCACCTTTTCCGGTGTAGTGGAAATTTGTGTTGCGTCCCCGACTTGTTGACTGTCATATCCCGCCATCTTGTTCCTCCCCTTTCGATGCGGCCCAGAAATCCGCGCGCAAATTCAAGCGCCGGCCTGCCTGTCTCTAGTTGTCTATGCGGGGATTTTTGTCTTGACCGCCCGGTTGGGCATCCTTATACACCCGGTGCAAGCCAAGCGCAAAAAATTTCTTCCCCGCATAAACCTCACGCCCGCACGATCCATCCCGCCACAGGCCGCGCTCCTGTCCCACTTACTACGCTATGCGCAAAGGAACGAGAAAAACCATCATGCCCTGCCCCCTTTTTTAGTTGCTCGTGCCTCCAAGCAGAACAACTCTGTGGAACTCACCATCGGCTATATAATGTCGCTATGAGGATTCTTCTGTTCAGTGGCAAAGGTGGCGTAGGCAAAACAAGCCTCGCGGCAGCGACCGGTGTAAAGCTCGCCGCGCTCAACTACCGCACGCTGGTGATGAGCATCGACCCAGCTCACAGCCTCGCCGATTCCTTCGATCTGGAAACACAGCTCTTTCACGATGAAACCTCGGATCCACTTCCAATCACTGATCGACTTTCGATCCTGGAATTGAATATTCAGAAAGAGATCAAGCGCCACTGGCAGGAAATTTCCTCTTACGTCAGTTCGGTACTCCGCACCACCGGCATCAGCGGAGTCGAGGCCGAAGAGCTCGCGATTCTTCCCGGCATGGAAGAGCTCAGCGCCATGATGTACATCAACCAATATCGCCGCGAGCAGCGCTACGACGTGATCGTCCTCGATGCGGCACCCACCGCCGAATCGCTCCGTTTCATCAGCATGCCCACCACGCTCGACTGGTACATGAAGCACATTTTTCCGTTCCAGCGCAATCTGCTCAAAGCCGTGCGCCCCATCGCGAACCGCGTCGCGCCTTTCGATCTCCCCACGGACAATTACTTCGTCAACATCCGCAATCTCTTCGACAAGCTAGAGGGCGTCGATGATCTCCTCGAGGATCCGCAAACGACCAGCGTCAGGCTGGTCACCAACCCCGAGAAAATGGTCCTGCGCGAAACACAGCGTGCCTTTGTTTACTTCTCGCTTCACGGACTCACGGTGGATACGGTCATTGTCAATCGCGTGCTCCCGCCCGACGTCAGGGACAGCTGGTTCAGCGAGTGGCACGCGTCCCAGGAAAAAGTCCTGAAAGAGATCGAAGAGTATTTCGCGCCAGTTCCTGTAAAGCGCGTGCCCTTGTTCGCCCACGAGGTCCTCGGTAAGCAGCGGCTCGAAGATCTTGCTCGCATCCTGTATCCCGGCGATGATGATCCTTCCGCCGTCACCCGCACGGAAAGGCCCTATCACTTCGGAAAAGGCGACGGAGTTTACGAAGTCCGGGTACAATTGCCTTTCGCCACCAAGGGCGAGATCGGCTTGTTCAAGAAGGGCGACGAACTCGTAGTCGAGGTCGGCACCTTCCGCCGACATATAGGCCTTCCGCGGTCCATGGCTGCGTTGCAGCCGGGCCGGGCCAGGCTCGAAAATCGGATCCTGACAGTAGAAATGAAGGAGGCACAATGAGTGAGCAACAGGCTAGTCAAAGTGAAACGAGCCAGCGCGCCCACGCTGAACGTTGCGTCTGCAATGAAGTCTTCGATCACGTCCGCGACCTCTTCGGTGTTCCGCCAGCCGCGAAAGAGCATCTGGCAAATTCACGGATCGAATTCCTCAAAGCGATCCGCAGCGTAATAGACGCGCGCATCGAACGAGTATCCAAATCCGCGAGCCAGGGCACGCGAATCGCCGTCGAATAACGATCCATGGCGGCAAGCGCTGCCGGCAGGCAGAAAACTGCGCGCCCACTGTCTTTATGCACGCCCACCACACTGGCCATCGTTTGCTGGCCTCGCTCCATGAAGTGCTTGTATTTGTGGAATGCACAACCAGAACGCAATAGTTGATAGCAGGTCCTATTCTCAAGAGCCATCCAACTGTCTTCGTGCGTTGACTTGCCTTCCCGCTCAACCTAATATGTGCGCCACATGCCGGACGCGTCGTCTCTGATCGGCCAGACAATCTCGCACTACCGCATCATTGAAAAGCTCGGTGGCGGAGGCATGGGTGTCGTTTACAAAGCCGAAGACACCGAACTCGGCCGCTTCGTCGCCCTGAAATTCCTGCCCGACGACCTCGTGCGCGACGCCCTGGCGCTCGAACGCTTCCGCCGCGAGGCCCGCGCCGCCTCCGCTCTGAATCATCCCAACATCTGCACCATCTACGAGATCGGCCAGGGTGACGGACATCCGTTCATCGCCATGGAATTTCTCGAAGGCATGACGCTGAAGCACCGCATCTCCGGCCGCCCGCTGGAAATGGAGTTGCTACTCGACCTGGGCATCGAAATTGCCGACGCCCTCGACGCGGCACACTCCAAGGGCATCGTCCATCGCGACATCAAGCCCGCGAATTTATTCATTACCGATCGCGGCCACGCGAAAATTCTCGATTTTGGCTTGGCCAAGCAAATTCTGGCCGCGTCCGATGCCACGCGCACCACGAATCCCTCAGATCTCACTGTGGACACACCGTCCGTGAGGGAAGCGGACCTCACCAGCGCGGGTACAGCGGTCGGCACTGTCGCGTACATGTCGCCCGAGCAAGCACGCGGAGAGCCGCTGGATGTCCGCAGCGATCTTTTTAGTTTTGGCGCGGTGCTTTATGAAATGGCCACCGGCGCAGTTCCCTTCCGTGGCGCGACGACCGCAGTCGTCTTCAACGCTATACTCGAAAAACCGCCGGCGCCGGCGGTGCGCTTGAATCCGGATATTCCGCCGCGCCTCGAAGAAGCCATCTCCAAAGCGCTCGAAAAAGATCGCCGCATGCGTTATCAGCACGCGTCCGAACTGCGGACCGATCTGGCGCGCCTCAAACGCGACACCGGCTCGAGCCGCGTTTCCGGTGCGGTCATGTCGGCACAAACGATGGCGCAAACTTCCGGCGCGCAGCCACACGCGGAAACCGCCGCGCAACCAACGCCTTCGAGCGGCCATGCCATCGCCGCGATGACTCCGTCCGGGGGCACTAGCGCCGCGCCGATTCCTAGCGCTCAACCCTCGGCCTTCGGCGGCGCAGGTTCCTCGGCTGCAGCCACTCCCACTGCGCCCTCAGCCACGACACAAACGCAGCTGCCACCCCAAGCGCCGACATCTCCCATGCGCAGGCAGCCACGCAACCGCTTGCTCCTAGTCGCGGCAGCCGTACTCGTCGCCATCATCGCCGTCGGTGCATACGTCTTCACGCATCGCGGCCCAAAGCTCACAGGACAAGGTTCCATCGTGCTCGCCGATTTCACCAATACCACGGGTGACGCGGTTTTCGACGGCGCGCTGCGCCAGGGCCTCGCAGCACAGCTCGCGCAATCTCCTTTCCTGCACATTCTCTCCGATAGACAAATGCAGCAAACGCTCCAATACATGGGCCAGCCGGCTGCGGGACGTGTGACCAACGAACTCGCGCGGCAAATCTGCCAGCGCACGCAGTCTGCCGCGGTGATGGAAGGATCGATCGCGCAAATCGGCAACACCTACAATTTGATTCTGAACGCGCTTAACTGCGCGTCCGGCGAAACTCTGGCGACAGCCGCGGCGCAAGCTCCCGACAAAGATCACGTCCTCGGCGCGTTGGGCCAGGCCGCTGAGGACATTCGCGGAAAGTTGGGCGAATCGCTCGCCTCCATTCAGAAGTTCAACACACCGATCGGCGAGGCTACGACCTCTTCGCTGGAAGCCCTGAAGGCCTACAGCCTGGGATTGCAGGCGCGCGCGAACAAGGGTGAGGAAACCGCGGCGCCTTTCTTCAAGCAAGCGATCGCCCTCGATCCCAATTTCGCCATGGCCTACGCCACGCTGGGCCAGGTGGAAACCAACATGGGAGAGCGCAGCGTAGGCGCCGAATACACCAAGAAGGCCTACGCCTTGCGCGACCGCGCGAGCGAAGCGGAAAAGTTCTACATAGATTCGCACTACTACGACAACGTGACCGGCGATGTGGATCAGGGCATCCAGGTGTATCAGCTCTGGACGCAGACCTATCCGCGCGACGGGATCCCTTGGAACAATTTGGGAGTTTCCTATAGTCTGCTGGGCCAATGGGAGAAATCGCTGCCTGCCGTACGCCAGGCCAATCAACTCGACCCCGACGACAGCATCTCGTTCGTCGCCCTTGCTGGAAGCTATGTTGGTCTGGGGCGATTTGATGAGGCCAAGGCAACGCTTGACCAAGCCATTGCACGAAAGCTGGATGTTCCCAATCTTCACCAGATGCTTTACTTGCTCGCCTTTGTGCAGAACGACCCACCCACCATGGACCGCGAGCTTTCGATTTTTGCTTCCAAGGGACCCACGGCTGAAGCGTTATCGTTCGCGTTGGCGGGGCAAACGGAGGCGTACTCCGGGCGGATAGAAAAAGGGCGTGGTTCGCTGGAGCGCGCACGTACGGCCTACGCGGGCTTGCATCGGGACGAACCCGCAGCGCAAGCCCTCAATACATTGGCGATAATCGCAGCAGAGGTGGGCGACGACGCCGGTGCACGCAAGGGTGCTGTTGCTGCCTTGGCGCTGAATTCTGCGTCGCTGCGGGTGCGCACCGATGCTGCATACGTTTTCGCGCGTGCCGGCGACGCGGCCCGCGCCGAATCCATCGCTGCCGAGATTGCCAAGGATCATCCTTCTAACACACTCACCAATGGATTCGATCTCCCCACGATTCACGCCGCGATTGAGATCGGCCGCAACAATCCAGCCAAAGCAGTCGAGATTCTCCAGCGCGCCGTGCCTTACGACCTCGCCAATCAAAGGCGCATGCTCAGCACCTACCAGCGCGGCCGTGCGTATTTGGCGCTGCACAAAGGGACCGAAGCCGCAGCGGAGTTTCAAAAGATCGCAGACCACCCAGGTGTGGTGCACAATTCAGTCACCGGCGCGCTTGCGAAACTGGGCCTAGCTCGCGCATACGCCCTCGAGGGCGACACAGCCAAAGCTCGCGTCACCTATCAAGACTTCTTCGCCCTCTGGAAAGACGCCGATCCCAAAATTCCACTCCTCGTCGCCGCCCAATCCGAATACGGCAAATTGCAGTAGCTCATCTAGAAATCAGTAAGTCTGTCTGACTCACAACCCGCGCTGCGATCAGGGCCCGGCCAACCTAGCCTTCGGTGGCGCGAGCAAGAGCAGTGCTAAGCCGATGATCGCGAGCGGAAGCACGGCGCGCAGCAGATCCGCGCGCGGGATCACACTTCGGTATGCCTGCAAGGCCATAATCGCGGCATGAGCGATGCTCGACCAAGCCGTGAACGCGATCAGGCTCCGGTTCGCGGACGTGTTGCGCAAGGCCAGCAGAAGGAAGACTCCCAGCGTAGCATAGACGACTCCCAGCATCTGGTCCGCGGGTTCGTTCGTGGTCGTGATGGCATAGAGACCAGCCACGAAGAGCAAGCCTACCAACGCCAATACGATCTTCAGCGCTCGTTCCCGAATCATGGTGTCCTCCCTGCACAGGCCTGAAACCAAAAAATTTGCGCCTACAGCTTTCAGCGACACGCCGCGTGATCAAAATGCGCTGTGGAGTAAATCGCGGGGAGCTGCTCCACGGGGCCGTCTCCGTTGTAAAGCGGTGCGCGATAAATCCCATGCCGTGCGGCAATCCTCTCAATCTGCTCGACCGGCCCCCGAGTGATGAACCCTCTTCCCTGCGAGAAAGGCTCGAACCGCCGCTCGAGCGCCAGAGCCATACCTTCGAGGAGACACCCATGAACCACATCGGGGAACGGATGCCGGTTCAAAACTCCACGAAAATCCGGCGCGAACCGCAATCCTCCGGTGATCTGTCCCAGGCCTCCGAAGAATACTTTCGCGCCAGGCAGCTCCGCTTTCGAAGACAAATTCTTCGGATAACCCGCATCGCAAACGATTGCATCGGGCGCGATTCGCCCCAATAGCAACGAAGGGGCCGCTAGACTCGCCGCGCAAATCACGAGGTCAGCCTCTGCGGAGAATTCCCGGAGATCGGTCGCGATCTCCACATCAACTCCGTCGGCTTGCAACTCCGCTCCAAGCCTGTGCAGCCGCTCCACGTTGCGCGCGTTGAGCAGCACTCGCCTCACCATCGGCGCCAAACAGCGCGCGCAGCCGGAACCCACATCTCCAGTTGCCCCGACGACGAGCAGCGTTGAACTTTCCAAGTCCCGGCCTTCCAGCGCGCACATCTTCTGGATGCCTTGAACGATGAAAGCAACAGTCAACGTATTGCCTGTCGTAAAAACCGTATCGTGCCTTTCCGGGAGCTGATCGAAGTTGCCCTCGATCAAAATCGAGCTGAATCCGCCGAGACTCACAATCTTCGCGCCAGCCTTGATGGCGTAAGCCGCCGCCGCGCGCACGCGAGCAACGTTTTCGCACACGTAGCCAGCTCCCAGACGGTCCGGAGGAATAAATGACTCAATATAGAGGCCGTGCGCCTTCTTGCCGGCGATAGATGCGGCCTCTACGTGGCACACTGCTCTGGGCGGAATCCACGGAAGGATGTCCTTGATTTCCTCGTCCGGCAAAGGTGTACGCTCCGGTCCGCGCAGAACAGCCAGTACATCCGCGGCCGCCCTCCAGCTTTCCTGATGCCCGATCAGCGCGAAATCAACCTCGCGGGTCCGCTCACGCGTGATTACACCGGCAATTGAGCCACCCATGTTAGCGTCACCTCTCCGGGTACCCCCAGCATGTCGAGCGCCTTCAAATACTGCCGCAGCGAAGCTCCACGGAGCTCAGCCGCACTCAAGCTCACATCAAACAGCGCCGGCTTCACACAACTGCTGTGGCAAACTTCGCAGTGTCCGTCCTTGCATTCCTTTGCCAGCATCTGCGCGAGCGTAGTCATCACGTCCAGATGCAGTCGATAAACTTTGTCGTCGAAGCGTTGCGCGTCTAAGGCTCGCTCGGCCCTCAGAATCGCCATGGCGTGATCAACGTGCTCTTCTTCCTCCGCCGCGATTGTGGAAAAAGTCTTGCCCAGGCTCCCCGGTGCCACTCTCCCGACGCGCGCGTAGCTTGCCACAGCAAATGATTCCAGCATGATTTCCTGCACGATCAGGCAGCCGATAAAATCACGTTCGGCAACGCAGCGCAGGAACGCCTCGCGCAGCCGTTTCCAATGCTTCGCCTCGACGTTATCGGCAGCATTCACTCCAATCTTGCGGCCCTCTGCTGCGAACCGGGCGGCATGCCCTCGTTCAATCTCCGCGTGCTCCAGCGCGTCCGCCACTTCTGCGGGATCGTCACATATCTCCGATAGCGACGTGTAGTTCATCGCCGCCAGCAGTTCACCGGTTATCGCCTGTGCCAGCACGTCCTCCCAAATCGGAGCATTGAGTGGGGCGGAAGTGCATTCCATTGGCGAGCGCTCAACAGAGACAACGCGTTCTATACTTCCACCAGTTGTGTTCATACTCGTTTCTCCTTACGCGAAGATTCAATCAAGCTGCATTCGAATCAGATCGGCTCCCGGTAGCGCCGCAACCGCACCGCAGCCGCGAGGAATATCGCGGCGAACACCAGCCCTAACCACAGGCCCGGGCTGCTCAAAAATCTCAACGGAGTGAATTGCGTCACCGGAATAAAATGCCCATCCACCGGCGTGCCGTCCGGCAGCGTCAGATTGAAGGCTTCCGTCACAAATCCATACGCGCGGTCACCCAGCAGAACGCCCAAATGCACAGTGTGGAACGCAATCCTCTCGAAAACGGCGAACGCTACCAGCGGCAAGACGGCCCATAAGAATGCTGCGCGCCGCGCCCACCCCGAAATCAGCAGCAGCCACCCGTAGAGCGGCGCGTGCCACAGCGTCATCACGGTCACACCGTAGAGCAACCCCACTTCCAGCTGAAAAAATGGCAGTTTCGCCCACATCGTCGCGGCATCCCCGCCGCTCAGCGAAACGACCGCCAAGCCCAGCAGCAGCATGATCAAATGCAGAACCACAACAATTGCAATAGCCAGCAGCGGCAGGATCACCAGCGGAACGCTCGCCTTCGCCAGCACGGTCGTAAGATCCGAAACCGGCAGTGACTTCCAAAAAAGGATGCTGCGATCGCGGCGCTCGCCGTGCAGCGCCTCAAGCGAGTAAAAGAACCCCACCAGAAACGCGGTGAAGACGATGAGCATCGATACGTGGGTGTACGGCATGGCCAGCGCGATCTGCTGACCCATCGGGCTGGTGTAGGTGCGTGTGTGTAGTTCTATCAGTTCACGCACGGTGCGCGGCAGGCCCACCAAGCTGATCAAGAAACCCAACATCACGATAGCGGCGGCGGCCAGCGGTCCGATATAGATCGAACGGTTCTCCCACAATTCGCGCATCACCGACCAACACATCGGCTGAGTCGCAGACATGGCAGCAGGAGCGACTCGCTGCGACTCGAAGGATTCCGGCACAGCGTTTGATGGAGTACTCATCGCGCCGCTCCTTGCGCCACGCCGTTTTGATGGCCCAGCACGGCAACAAACAAGTCGGCGATGCTTGGCTTGCGCACGTCGCCAAGCGCGGCGAGTTGCTGACGATCCACGCGATCGAACAACAAAATGCTTCGGCCCAGCACTTGCCGCTCGTTAATCGGCTTCAGCGCACGCGCCGCCGCAAGCCGATCGGGAAGCACCATCACTTCCAGATAGCGCGACTCGAATTCTTCCATGCTGGAATTCAGCACGATTCGGCCGCGATTGATGAACATCACATCCGTGAGCACGTCCTGGATCTCTTCCACTTGGTGTGTAGTCACCACGATCGTCCGGCTGCGATCGAAGTAATCGTTAAGCAGCGAATCGTAGAATTGCTTGCGGTACAAAATATCCAGGCCCAGCGTCGGCTCGTCCAGCACCAGCAATCTCGCATCAATGGCCATAACCAGAGCGAGATGCAGCTGCGCCACCATGCCCTTCGACAATTCCCTCACCTTGCTGTTGCTCTTGATCGTGGTCTTCGCCAGGAAACTCTCCGCCTTGGCGCGATCGAATCGCGGATGCACGCCGCCGACATAATCAAGCGCCTGCGAAACCTTGATCCACCGCGGCAGCACGGCGACATCGGCAACAAAAGAAACATCACACATCAGCCGCTCGCGCTCGTTCCACGGATCGCGTCCCAGCACTTTCAGTTCTCCCTGATATGGCGTAAGGCCTAGAACCGCGTTCAATGCGGTCGTCTTCCCAGCCCCGTTCGGTCCGATAAGTCCGAGGATTCGCCCTTCCTCGACGCGCAAATCCACGCCGTCCAGCGCTAGAGTTGTTCCGTACGACTTGCGCAGGCCGCGTGCTTCTATCACTGGCATGGCTTCAGCTCCTGTGTTCCGTCTTTGCACGCTTGGCCGCTTCCGCAGCACTCAGCAGCTCCTCCCATGTCAGGCCGAGCCGCTGAATGGTTTCGTAAACCCTGGGCCATTGCTCCGCGACGAATTTCTGCCGTTCGCTCTGCAGCAGCAAATCGCGCGCGCCCTCATTGATGAACATTCCGCGCCCGCGCTTCGTCTCCACCAGCCCCTCATCAACCAATTGTTGGTAGCCCTTGAGAACCGTGAGCGGATTGACGCGATATTCCGCCGCCACATTGCGCACCGACGGCAACGGATCGCCTTCCTTCAGTACTCCGTCCAGTATCATCGCAACCACTCGGTCGCGAATCTGGCGGTAGATTGGCTCACTGTCGTTCCACTCACGGTCCATCATGGGTTCTCGTTAGCCCTTGGAGACATTCTCTCCGTCAATTTGCGCGCTGCAGGTCCATGTGCGCGTGCATCGCCTTGTCCCCAGGCATCATGTAAGTCCAGTCCTCGGTGTGGTGGTTGGCGTCAACGACGGTGAATACGGCGTGGTACATGTGTCCGTAGTCATTGCCGCCGGAAAGATCTCGAAACTCGAATTCCACCGTCTTCCCGTCCGGCGATGCTTTGGCTGTCATGCGCGGGCGGTTTCCGGCGTCGCAATAATGAACCAGCGTGAGTTGGCCGTTATCCATATAAAGCATCGTGACCGGATGATCGTACTTCTTCGAGTCCAACGGCGTTCCCGCTTCCTGCATTTCGTGAACGAGCGCGTTTCCCCTCGAAGTCACACGCAGCGAGACGTGCACGGGCTTGCTCATGTCCATGTCGGCTTGCGGTGGATTGACGCTCACCGGGCCTTCCCAATTCCCCGTTAGAGTCTTCAATGTGTCGAAGGACTTTTCGGCGTCGGACGGTGCAACCGGTGCCGCGCCGGACTGCGCAAAAGCCACGGTCGAGAGCGACAGCAAAACAGCGGTGGACAGCACGGAACGAAGAGCTTTCATGTTCAATTCTCCTTTGGCTACTTTCCTTTCAGGTCCGGTCTCGCCCGTGACCTCACGTGCGAACCGTCAGCAGTGTTGTAGTTAACTATAACACTAGATCAAATGCAAGCTTCTTTATCTTTTTCGTATTGGGCCTTTTTGGACGGGATGGATCGAACCGGCACGACGCTGACAGGGGTTTACTCTTCCTGGGAGCCAATACCTTGAAAGTGGAGAACCAAGTTCTACAAGCGTGTTGATCAAGACCTATTCGAGCTTGGCAGGGTCGCGTCCCTGGGGGTTAACCCTCAGTCGTACGTTGCATAGCCGCTCACGTCGGCAGCTCTGTCCCGGCCTGCTCCGCCACCATGTATGCGGCATACCAGTCCGGCCAGTTCTCGTCGCGCTGCCCAGTGCGCTTTTCGTGCTGCCCGTGGGCGGCTTCCGCACGCCGGAGCCCACTCGCCAGATCATTCGCCGAAGCGAAGGTCGTTGTGGCGGGGTCAGTGCGGCCGGGCAGCCTCGTCGTAAGCTCTTGGAGCAGCCAGCCGTTGCCATCCGGATCACGGAACGAGGCGAACGACCGGTAGCTGCGATGCTCGGGATCCGGACCATTCACCCGGATTCGCCCAAACAGGTAGGGCTCGTCCGTGCCCGCGTACACGTCAGCCGCGCCATGAAACACCCCGCTGATCTCGACGCCGCGGTCGACCAGCTCTTTGCGCGCAGCCTCGATGTCGGAGACGATCAGGTACAGGCCTTGGGCGGAGCCGGGCGCTGCCGCAGTGACGTTTTTGCCCAAGATAACGGAGCACGCAGAGCCGGGTGGTGTGAACTGAATCACGCGGAAGTCCTTGCCGCTGTCGTAGTCGGCATCGAGCCGCCACCCGAGCCTCCCGTAGAACTCCTTCGCACGGTCGACATCAGAAACAGGGATGACGACGATTTCGAACTTCATGTCGAGTGGCGCGGCCTTTGGGTCGCTAATACGGACTGGCTTGGTGCTCACGGCTGCCTCCTGTGTCAGGTGGGATGACGGTCGTGCACAAACTACGCCAGAACAAATCGCCGGTCAAGAAACAGGACCGCGCAATCGAGACAAATCTTGCCAACTCGAATTGGCGATCGCTGCGGGCAGAAATCTTGTAGTAATCATAAGGTAAATGTGGTAGCATCAGTCGGGGCAGAATTGAACCCCATCAAGGACGGAACATGGAGACTGCGGCACCAGCAACGACGCCAGCAAGCCCAACACGACGGAAGGCGCAACCCGTCAAGACCTGGGACTGCGGGAACTTGCTCACGCCGTTTCTCATGCGAGCCTTGCTTCGCCGCTTTCGTCAGAGAGCGAAATAACACCTTCCAGATGTTCACAAGTCGTGAATCACGCCCAACAACTACAATGTTACATTCACCCGAATCACGGCTCTTTCAACCGCCAACCCGGGCGATTAGAAATCGTTGTAACTCCAAGAAAACAAACAACTGGCACTCAGCTCAATCGCCAACTTTCACGCACTTCGCGCATCCAATTGAGCTCTAGCGGGGTCCGGGATCAGGGTCGCGGGCCACGCTTACGGGTCACCAATCACGAATTACAAGTGCAGCTACACAACGTAGAACTTGCGGTAAGTGCGAAAAAACAACAGATTCGCGAATCGGCCTCAATTCCGTAGGTCGTTACTTTTTAGCAGTTTACGTGCACTTTCAGATTGGCAGACAACGTGCCCTTCGGCATAATGGCTGCACTGAGGAAGTCAGGAATTATAGCGATAAAGATCAAGCAGCCTTCGTAGAAATGGAGAGCCAGTCGTGAGCACCAGAGCATTGGTCGGAAGCCAGCCAGTCAGTGAAGTGAAACCCGCCGAGGATATCCCAAGCCCTCGATGGGGCGAACGCATCCACGCCCTTAAGAACATTCCCCGCGTCATGAAGTTCGTTTGGGAAGCTGCTCCCGCAGTCGTCGTCGGTGAGGCGATTGCCCGCGTTGCGGTCGCTTTGATCCCGCTTTCGATGTTGATCGTAACCCGGAGCATCATAGACGCGATTTACGCCTACAAAGCGCATCAAACGCCGCTCCCTGGCTTCTTCTGGTGGCTCGTGGCCCTTGAATTTGGGCTCGCTGGATTCGCCGCCATCGTGGCGCGCTTGATCGACTTTTGTGACACCACCCTGGCTGAACGCTTCATGCGCCACATCAGCATCACGCTGATGAAGCACGCCGCGAACCTGGACCTTCTGTCCTACGAAGATCCGGTCTTCTACGACAAATTGGAGCGCGCCCGGGCCCAGAGCACGGACCGCGTTCAGACCATCAAAATCGCTGGGCGGCTGATTCAGGAAGCGATCACGACGATCAGCCTTGCGGCGGGGATTTTCTTCTACTCCCCCTGGCTGCTTCTTGCACTGTTCGTTTGCGTCGTTCCTGCATTTATGGGCGAGACCCACTTCGCTTTCCTCACCTATTCAATGAGCTTCCAGCAGACCCCGGCGCGCCGCGAGTTGGACTACCTGCGCACCGTGAGCGGAACCAAGGAAGGCGCGAAAGAAGTGAAGTTGTTTGGACTTGCCCCCTTCCTCGTGGGGCGCTATTCCGACGTCGCCGACCGCTTGTACGACCAGACCGTTGGCGTCGCAAGACGCAAACTCACCGTTGGATCGCTGCTCGGCCTGCTCGGCGTGGCGGGATATTACGGGACCTACGCGTTCGTAATTTATCAGACCGTGCACGGCTCGTTGTCCATCGGCAAGTTGACCATGCTTGCGGGCGCAATCGCCGCTGCGAGCACCAACATTCAAGCCGTCTTCATCACCTTTGCCGAGATCGCGAACCAAGCCCTTTTCATGACCGATCTCCTCGAGTTCTTCGACGTACGTCCGAAGATTCAGTCCAACACCGGCGCACTTGCCGCTCCCAAACGCATTCAACAGGGATTCGAATTCAAGAATGTTTCGTTCAGTTATCCCGGCAGCTCACGCGTCATCCTCAAGAACGTGAATTTCAAGCTGGCGCCTTCCGAGCGCATCGCCATCGTCGGAGAAAACGGTCAGGGCAAGACCACTATCGTCAAGCTGCTAACGCGCCTGTACGATCCCACCGAAGGCCAAATCCTTCTCGATGGGCGCGACTTGCGCGAGTACGACCTGGATAGCTTGTGGCAGCAAATCGGCGTTATTTTCCAGGACTTCATGCGCTATGAAATGACGGCGTCCGCAAACATCGCGGTGGGCCGCATCGAGGAACGCCACAATCCTTTCCGCATTCGCGCCGCTGCCAATAAGAGCCTTGCCGAGCAGGCCATCCGCAAGCTTCCCAAGGGCTTCGATCAAGTCCTCGGCTCGCGCTTCGAAGGTGCGGTGGATCTGTCCGGCGGTGAGTGGCAGAAAATCGCCATTGCTCGCGCCTATTTGCGAGATGCACAGTTGCTGATCCTGGACGAGCCTACGGCCGCCCTGGATGCGCGTTCAGAACACGAAGTCTTCCAGCGCTTTTCGGAACTGACCGAAGGAAAAATGTCGCTGCTGATTTCGCACCGTTTTTCGACGGTGAAAATGTCCAACCGCATTCTGGTTCTGAAGGGCGGAGAAATCGCCGAACAAGGTCCGCACGATCAGTTGCTGAAAGACGGTGGACACTACGCGGAGTTGTTCGAACTCCAGGCGGCAAACTATCGGTAATCGCTGCGGAAGTTGCGGTAACAGCTGCGGCGAGTTGGTTGTTGAACAGCTACTTCGACTTCGGGCCTTCGCTGGCCGAGCCGCCGCCTGTGTGTAGGTGCATTTCTACCAGCTCCTGTGGCGCCAGCGGCTGATAAGGCTTGAATCCCGCGCGTTCCATCCCGCGTTGCGCTTCCGGGTTTTTCATGAACGTGTCCCACACAAAAGCCGTTCGCGCATTTTCTGCCATCACCATCGTGATTCCCGAATCAATTCCCACCACATCGCTGTCATACCAGTTGATCAACGGGTTGAAAGCGTCTACAAACCCGTAGCGGCTCCATGTTCCTGCTCCGTAACGATTATCAATCGTCCGCAGCACCCGCATCGCCGGTCCCGGTAGAAATGGCAGAGAACCGGCCGCCGCACAAGGCACCACCGTTCCATCAATTGGTCCCGTCTCCGGCGGCCCACCCCACACCTCGTAACCCTTGATCGAATCCGACGCCGTTATCCCCCACAGGTCGTCGCTGTAATCGGGAAACTTGTTCGCCAGGCTCAGACAAAACCGCCGATGGACATCGGTAGCGACGATTGAGTTCTGGAAGTAATCGGCATATTTATCGCGCTTGCCGCGGAAGTCGAACCAAGCTTGGGAATATTGATGCACGAACAGCGGGGCGTATGATCCGATGAACTTGATGCCGTCAAACTCGAACGTTGTCCGTTTCCACGCGTCCCACGTCGCGGGCGGCAACGCGTGAGAAGAAGACCCCAGCCCCAACAGGTACATCATCATCATTTCACTGTAACTGTCCCAGCGATACTGGAGGAACCCGGTTTCGGGAGTCCAGCCATGCGGCAGAATGCGTGTATCTTCCGATAGCCAGTTCCAATCCACCCGGTTGAAGATTTGGAGCGCCAATTGGCTGATTTCCGAGTGCTGAAAGTGCTCGCGGCACATCAGAATCCCGCAAAGCAGGATGGCCGTATCAATCGACGAAAACTCGGCTTGCCACAGACGCTCGCCGGTATTGATGTTGGCCCAGTGATAGAAGAACCCGTGCTCGGTCGGCAACTTCTTCCATAGGAAACGAAGGCAATTGAGAACCCGCTCGCGCGCCTGCGTAAAAGACACGTACCCGCGCTTTTCTCCGATGCACAAGGCCGTGAGACCGAAGCCGGTGGCGGCAATGCTGCCCAGAATCCCGTTATCGGAGGAGCGCACGTTGCAACGGTCCCGTGTGAGGCCGGTTGTGGGGTTGGTTTGATCCCAAAAAAACTGAAAGATGGCTTTTTCGAGCTCTTCGAGGAAGGCGTCGTCCCGGGGAGTCAAGTACGAAGGAGGCGGGAGCTCGGCCGCGAGTGGCACAACTTGCTGGGCCGAAACCCCAGCGCCGACAAGCGGTAGTCCTCTGAGTAGGGGTACGCCGCATGCGGAGGCAACCGCTAGCTGCCTGAGCACTTCGCGGCGCGAAAGCCGCCTTCGCATGAGCCAGTCTTCACCCACAATACAATGTTAGACGATGCGGGGGCCGAATAAAACCGCGCAACCAACCAATGTGATCACTGTTTCGAGGATGGAAAGGCCTTCCGGCTCTGTGCCTTATGGCCCGCCGACGCAGGAAACCTTACGCTTGGAGCCGACGACTCATCGTGAGATCAGCCGAGTACGATGCGGATTTGGTGGGTGCTACCGTCGTCCACCAAGTGAATGCTGGCGGCACCAGCCAGCAGTTTCCCGTCTACCTCGGTCAGCGCGACACCGCGAGTTACGCCGGAAGGATTCTCCACCCGGATCCGATAGGCAGAGGAGTGATACCGGAATTCGATTGAATATCCCGGCCATTCCCGCGGAATACAAGGATCGATGGAAAGAGTCATCCCCCGCAGGCGGAATCCGAGTACCCATTCGATGCCGGCGCGATAGAGCCAGCCCGCCGAGCCGGTATACCAGGTCCATCCTCCCCGGCCTACATGCGGAGGCTCGGCATAGATATCGCCTGCGACGGCATAAGGCTCCACCTTGTAGCGCTGCACGCTCGCTCGTGAATTCGAACGGTTGATAGGGTTCATCATGCGGAAAAGCTCGACGGCCTTGGCGCCGTCGCCCAGCTCTGCGAAGGCAATCAGGCTCCAAGTAGAGGCGTGCGTGTACTGCCCGCCGTTTTCGCGAATGCCAGGAGGATAGCCCTTGATATAGCCTGGATCGTGGGCCGGGTGACTAAAAGGGGGCGTAAGCAGCAGGATGAGCCCTTCAGGCCGTCGAATCAATTGCTGATCAACCGCAGCCATGGCCCGGAGGCTGCGCCCGCGCTCCGCGGCTCCAGAAATCATGCTCCAGGATTGAGCAATGGCGTCGACGCGGCACTCTGTATTTGAGGCTGATCCCAGCGGTGTGCCATCGTCAAAATAAGCGCGGCGATACCACTCGCCATCCCAGCCGTCACGTTCCAAGGCGGCTTTGAGGGCACTGACGTGAATTCGCCACTTTTCGGCGCGCTGCGGCTCGCCACGTGCGTCGGCAAACTTGGCAAACTCCCATAGCACCACGTGCAGGAACCATCCGAGCCACACGCTTTCACCTTTACCATCTTGGCCAACGCGGTTCATTCCGTCGTTCCAATCGCCGGTTCCCATGAGTGGCAGGCCGTGAGCGCCCACGCCGAGGCTACGGTCGAGCGCTCGTGCGCAATGTTCGAATAACGTGGCGTGAGTCTCTGAGGTGCGCGGCTCGAAATAGGATTCCTTCTGGCCGTCGGCTAGTTCATCGCCCTCGAGAAACGGCACGGTCTCAGTGAGCACGCTCATGTCACCGGTCCCTTCGATGAATTGGATGACGCAATAGACCAGCCATAGAGGATCGTCTGAAATACGGCTGCGGATGCCGCGGCCAGAGGGAGGATGCCACCAGTGCTGGACGTCGCCCTGGGGGAATTGACGTGCCGCAGCGCGCAGCAAATGTTCGCGCGTGACGGCTCGTTTGGAGACGGTGAGTGCCACGCCGTCTTGGAGTTGATCGCGGAAACCGTATGCGCCGCTCAGTTGGTAAAACGCCGCGCGCGCCCAGATTCGGCAAGAGAGAGTTTGATAGAGCAGCCAGCGATTCAGCAGGATATCCATGCTGGAATCTGGCGTCGTGACTTGTACTGTCCCCAGGACTTCATCCCACTGCCGCGTGACGTCAGCAAAGACTTGATCGAGATCGGCGCCGCGATACCGGGCTATCAGCTCGCGCGCGCGTTCCTTGTTTTCAGTCTGACCCAGGAAAAATATCACTTCGGCGCTGTCGCCGGGACGCAGTTCGACAATCGTTTGCAGCGCGGCGCACGGATCCAGACTCGCGCCCACTTTCCCAGAGAGCTGTGCGCCGCGCTCCAAGCAGGCAGGACGTTCCGGTCCTCCATTGCGGCCGAAAAATTCAGTGCGGTCTCCTGTAACAGAAGTCTGCCGTCCGGCCAAATCCGCAAATACAATGCGGCCGCCAAACTCACCATTCCACGCGCTACGCGCGAACAGAGCGCGCGATTGCGGATCGAGTTCGGTAACAACATAAGGCGCGGAAGCGCTCCGAGAATTGCCCAGCACCCATTCGGCATACGCGGTAACCGAGACCCGGCGCGTACGGCCCGACTCATTACGCAGCGTGAGTCGCGAGATTTTTATCGGGTCTTCGGCCGGCACAAATTGTAAGAGATCCAAGGCAATACCGCGCGAGCCGTGTTGGAAGCGGGAATATCCCTGCCCGTGGCGGGCAACGTAGGTTGCGTCTTCATCCCGGATCGGTAAAGCAGTGGGAGTCCACACTTCGCCGGAGTGTTCGTCGCGGATATAGATCGCCTCAGCTGGCGTGTCGAAAACATGGTCGTTAGACCATGGCGTTAGCTGATTTTCGCGGCTATTGAGCGACCATGTGAAACCAGCACCGGATTCCGACACCAGGAACCCGAAATTCGGATTCGCGATCACGTTGATCCAAGGTTCGGGCGTGCGCAGCCCTTCGCCGAGAACAATCACGTATTCGCGGCCATTCTCCACAAAGCCACCAAGACCATTGAAAAATTGCAACGTCTGCTCCGGCATGGGCAAATCCTGGCGCTTGGTCGCACGGGGCGGACGCTGCAACGGAGGCGCCTCCGTTTCCGTTGTCTGCGAACGTATGATTTGCTCGGCGAGAGTGCCTCGACGGCTCAGGAGCACTGCACGCGCCACTGATTGCAATTGCGCGCGCGCCTGCTCCGAAAGGAGATCGCCGCGGACCAGAAAAATCTTGCCGCTCAGTCCCCCGGAGTCAGGAGAAAGTCTCAGCTTGCTTCCGCGTACCAAGGCTTCGAGAGACTCCTGAAGCTCTTGCACATACGAAGTCGCCTTTTCGTTGACGATGACGACATCGGCTGACAGCTGTTTCATGCGCCAGTATTCGTGCGCGCGCAATAGCTGTCGAATAATTTCGACATCCTCGGAGTCGTCAATCCGAGCCAGAATAATCGGCAAATCGCCGGATATTCCCTGGGCCCACAGCGTCGAGATGTCCAGCGGAGTTCGCGCCAGGACCTCGGCTGCGGGCCGCAGCGATGCATCCACGTACAGGACAGCATTCGCCAAGCGCTGAAACAGAAGTGCCTCTTCCGAACTAATGCCCAGGTGATGAAGCTGAACCTGCGCCTGAGTCCAAGCAAGAGTCAGCGTGCGTTCAAAAGTCCTGACGTCACGATACTTGTCGGCGAGATCGAGGGCTTCTTCTCGGGTGGCAGCGGCGACGGTGGAAAAAATCAGATGAACCGTGCTGCCCGCGGGAACGCGAACCGTGCGGCGCAAGCTCATCACGGGATCGAGGACGGGTCCTACAGTGCCCGACAGTGGGCGGCCGTCCATTACCGACACCGGATTGCGAAGATTGCGCGCGCGGCCAACGAAGCGAGCGCGATCGGTTTCATACTGCAGATCACCGATGCTTTCGCCGTCCACAACCACCACGTGCGCGGCCCACACTGAACTTTCCTCGTCCGAGCGTTTGCGGCGAGTGGCCAGCAGCGCGCCTACGTCCGCCTTGAATTCGGTTTCGACGAATAGCTTCGCGAATGCCGGATGCGCCATATCCGCTGCCTGCGTAGCGAGCGCGAGCTCCGCATAGGAAGTGACCTGGATGTCACGCGCACGCACGCCCAGATTGGTGAGCGAAACGCGGCGCACTTCCGCATCATCTTCGGGAGAAACCACAACCTCAAGAGTCGTAGTCAACGATCTATCGCGTCGGATGATTTCGGCGTGGTCCTCGAAGAAGGCCGCCTCGTATGCGTCGGGCTCAACGGCCGCGGGCTGAAAGCCCGTCGACCAGACCGCCCCCGTTTGTTCATCGCGCAAGTAAATGTACTGACCCCAACAATCCCGCGTAGCATCTTCCCGCCATCGCGTAATGGCCAAATCACGCCATCGGCTATAACCCGAGCCAGCCGCAGTCAGCATCACGGAATAACGGCCGTTCGAAAGTAGATGCGTCCGCGGAGTTACGTCGTGCGGCGTGGCGAAGCGACGAACGACGGGAGGCGTTAACTCGCGCACAGTCGCCGCCGCGGAAACTTCCTCCGCACGCGGCCGAGCAACCAGCACATCGCGTGGTGTGCGCTCCTGCAAAAGCAATTCCGTGGCGCGCACGATCGGTTGCGCATGAAAACGGTTGCACATCGCTCCGCCGTTCAATACATCGTCAAAAGCCACGATAGACATGGCTTGATGGTGAGCCATGTAGGTGCGCACAATCGCGACGTCCTTTCCTTCAGGCAGCCGGCTGGGTGTGTAATCGAGAGCTTCATAGAAGCCGTAGGCGCCCTCGCCGCCGGCGCGGGCGATGCGCGCAAAGTTCTGCACGGCCGCAGCCGGTTCGATCATCGAAGCTAAGGCGGTCGCGTATGGCGCAATGACCAAGTCGCCGCTGAGACCACGCTTGAGACCGAGTCCAGGGACTCCGAAACCCTCGTAGTGATATGTAAACTCGATGTCGCGAGCGCTAAACGCCGATTCGGAGATTCCCCACGGAACGCCCCTCTCATTTCCGTATTCGATTTGGCGCTGAACAACCTGCTCGTACGTCTGGCTCAACATGCTGTTGGCCGGGGAGCGCATGATAATCGCCGGCATCAGATATTCGAACATCGACCCCGACCAGGAAATCAACGCAGAGCCGCTTCCTACGGGGGTAAGTGTGCGGCCCAAGTGGAACCAATGCGACGATGGGACATCGCCCTTGGCGATCGCGATGAAGCTGGTGAGGCGGGCTTCGGATGCCAACAAGTCGTAGCAACCGGCGTCCAAGGTTCCGTCGGTAGCGCGCATGCCGATCGAGAAAAGCTTCCGTGAGTCATCGAACAGGAACCTAAAGTCCATCGCGTCGAACATGCCTTGAGAAGTATTCGCGATCTCCATGAGGCGGCTGGCAAGCGACGACGCTTCGTCGGCGGAAGCTTTCAGTGCGGCGGTCAGCGCATCGATTCGAGCGAGCACTTCTTGGTTCGCAAGCGGATCAAAGGCGAGTCTCTCGCGCAGCGGCGCCAGATCTCGTATGGCGAGTTCGAACTGTTCAGGCGCTTCGGCCAGAGTTGGTATCGTGGTGAAACGAGATTCAATCGCCGCCCATTCGGGAGAATGTTCCTGCGAGCGCCCCGCCATCGCCACCACTTCCTTCACGTCCAGGCGGAGCCACGGGATCATAATGCGCGCATCGCGCATGTTGCTCTCGATCGCGTTTCTCACTGCCTCTGCCCACGCGCGCAATTCAGAATCGGGAGGCTCATCGAGCTCCTGTGCGAGCGCCTCGGCAATATCCGCAACCGTCTGGGAATATTCGCGCAACTCGACAAAACGCGCCGCCCATTCCCTGGCGTCGGCCGGAACCGGGTCGAGTAAAGCGGCCAGCGATTCAATCGCGTTGCTGAGTTGTTTGCGGGTTACGGTATGAGTGCGCCGCGCTTCGGTGATCCTGCCGGGCAGCTCACGCAGGAGATTGATCGCATCCGCAACTCCAGCGAACATCCGCGGTTCGACAAATGCGCCCTGAAGGAGACCGCGGCATCCGCCGCTCACAACGAGTAGATGTCCGGCGAGGTTTCCGCTGTCGACGCTCGAAATATATTTCGGTTCGAGGGGTTTGAGGCTTTGCGTCTCATACCAATTGTAAAAATGGCCCTTGTACATCTCCAATTGGCTGAACGTTTGAAGCGTTGCTTCTAGCCGCTCCGCCATTTCCACTAGGCCGATCCACCCGAAGTCACGTGCGGAAAGTGCAGAAAGCAAATAGAGGCCCATGTTCGTCGAGGATGTGCGATGTGCCACGCGCGGTTTCGGATCTTCTTGAAAATTGTCCGGGGGCAGAAAATGATCTTCGGCAGTGACAAATCTTTCAAAAAAGCGCCAGGTGCGGCGAGCGATCAGCCGCAGTGACCTGGCATCTGTCGGTGACAGGGCCGCGACATCTTCGAGCGGAGGCGGCACGCTGATCCAGCGAGCTATCGCGGGAGCTGCGACCCACAGGAGAGCAAATGGAATCGCAGCGAGCAGTGCGCGGTGGCGAATATAGCTAACAACCACCACCGATGCGATTGCGAGCACGACGCTTCCAAACATGCGGCCGTACATGCCCAACAAATCCAGGTCCACGGCATGCTTGGCCTGCGCCGCGGTAACCCATTGCAAGAGATTTCTGCGCGTAACCACCATGCGAAAGAGCGTGCGAAGAATGGCATCAGCCATAAGCCAAGCCTGATAAGCCATAAATGCAACGGTCAAGCCAATCTGCGATAGACCGAGTGAGAAATCGGAAAGAAGATCGCGAAGGTGGCTGCGTTTGGAGATCCCGCCAAGGCGCGGATTCAAACCCACCAGGAAAGGAATCAGTGCCGGAATCGCGATCACAGTCAGAATGAATCGCGTCCACATCCACCAAGACACTTGAGGCAAGAGCCAGCCGATTAGCATGGTTAGAAACATGAACGGCGCCGAGAGCGTCCGGCGCAGATTGTCCAGCATTTTCCATCGGCTGATTACGGGAATCGAAGATCTACGTCGAACTTCTTTTGGCAGGCCGCCGTGCCCGAAAATCCATGGCACCAGCTGCCAGTCTCCACGCGCCCAACGGCTTTGGCGGGCGGCCGCCACTTCGTAATGCGACGGAAATTCGTCGAAGAGCACGATATCGGTGGCCAGCGCGGCACGAGCGAAAATGCCCTCAAACAGATCATGGCTCAGAAGAGTGTTGTCCTTAACCTTGCCCGCAAGAGCGGCCTCGAACGCGTCTAGGTCGTAAATTCCTTTGCCGGTATACGACCCTTCGTGAAACAAATCTTGGTAGACGTCCGAGGCGGCCGAAGTGTAGGGATCCATCCCGCTAGGACCTGAAAAAATCCGCTGGAAGAGCGACCCTTCACGATCGCTGGGAAGCGACGGCGTGATGCGCGGCTGAACCACGCCATAGCCGTCCACAACGCGTCCGAGCTCCGGGCTGAACTTTGGCCGGTTCAGCGCGTGCGCCATCGTGCCCACCAGCCGAGCTGCGGTGCCACGAGTAAGGCGCGTATCCGCGTCCAGTGTAATAACGTAACGAACTCCGGGGATCGCCTCCGGTACCGCGCCCGCTATGGGCAAAAAGGTGGTGTCATTCGCGCCCCGAAGCAGTTGATTCAACTCATGCAGCTTGCCGCGCTTGCGCTCCCATCCCATCCACTTACGTTCGCTTTCGTTCCAGACGCGCTTGCGATGAAACAAGAAAAACCGGTCGCCACCTCCAGGCGCGGGACCATGAGTGGCGTTGAGATTTGCGATGCCATTGATCGCGGCGTTCAAGAGTTCTTCGTCTTGCGGCAGGGATTCGGTCGGCGCATCCACCCAATCTGTAAGCAGCGCAAATCGCAGATCACCTTCGGGATTGGCGAGAAAATGGATTTCCAGGCGCTCGACAAGTTCCTGGATCGCATTGACGGAAGTAAGAAGAGTGGGAACCACGATGATGCTACGCAGCTCGGGCGGGACGCCGTCCCGCAGTTCCAGGCGCGGCAGGGTACGCGGACCAAGCAAGTCGGTGACGGCACGATTGATGAGCGCGATGGCGAGATCCGACGCAGGAACGGAGGCGAGCAGGCCCAATAGGATCAGGTAAGGCGTCTTGACGCCAAGTGCGTGCGCGTGCGTCAGAGGCAGAGCCAGAATAATCGCGGTCAGCGCAGCGATTGTGCCGAGATAGGCTGGCACCGCCGCGCGCACATACAGGCGCAGCAGGCCGCGCCTCCAGGGAACTTTAAAACCGAGCTCGCGTTCGAAATCCAGCCGGCCCTGGGAGATCAGATAGTAGCCAGGATCGGCCTTGCGGTTTGCGTTGGGGTGTCCATCGGTGTGAAGTTCGGCATGCGCGCGCCTGGCGCGCTCCACGGCGCGTCGGGCAACGTCTATTTCCGTGTGAGTAGAACCTCGCGAAAGATCTTCGACGGCATGGCGGTAGTAATCGCGGGTGGAGAAATCCATCTCGCCGAAATTGCTGCCGTTGCGCAAAACTTCGTCCACCAAACTGACGCTCTCAAAAAAATCCTCCCAGCCGAATTCTGACATCAGCCGCATGCTGTTGATGATGTTGCGCACGGTGACGGTCATCGCCGCCTGCTCTTGATGCTCGGCGCGAACAATTTCATCGGCTGTGGTCCCTTGCGCGGCCAGGCGTTCATCGAGCCACGCGAGAATGGGACCTACTTTCGGATCGAGGTCGCGCAAGCGCTGGACCAACTGCACGGCAAACGCGCGGTCGAGAGGTTTATTCTCAAAGCGGCGAAGAATAGATTCGCTGGAGACGGCCGCCTGACCCCCGGTGCCCAACACGCGATCGGCGAGAATATCGGCGTCCAGGCGCGCGCTGCGGCTGACGACCATGTGTTCCGCGATCCGGCGCAGATTTTCCACCAGCACGATGCGCAGCGTGATGGCGACAGCCCACAGTTCTCCGATGGTCAGCGGCTGGACGCGCTGATAGGCGCTCACGAAACGACGCAATATCTCCGGATCGAACCGGCTATCGGTGTGCGCGACGTAGGCCCAGGCAACACCGAACACGCGCGGAAATCCTTCCAAGTGTCCGGGGCCTAGCTTCGGCAGCTTGCGATAAAAGCCGGGCGGCAGGTCGTCCCGGATTTCGCGAAGCTGTTCTTCGACGATATAAAAATTGTCAACCAGCCATTCGGCGGCAGGAACGATCGCTTGTTCGTGTTGAATGGCGCGTGCGATGTCGCGATAGTATTCCAGCAGCACGCGTCCGTTTTCAAAGACGCGCGGGATGAGAGGTCGCCCTTCCAGATCGCTGACGACAGTCTGTGCGGCCGCGAGGCTTTCCGCGTGTTGTTCCAGCCGTTCTATGCTGAAAAGCTCAGAACGAATTGGTTTTTCTGGCTCGGTGAAAACCGGCGCAGGCGTTTGGATGGCACTCGTCATGTTCTTGCGATTTTGATTCTCCGGAAACGCGGAGCTCGCCGCTGGATATCAACTCTGTATGCGCAAATCGAAATAATCATTTAGAGCAAAATGCGAATGCGGCGGCGCCAAGCCTAAACATCGGTGACGAAACCCTAGAGTGAAAGCGTACAGAACGAAACGTTCAGTCAAGAACTCGGCGCCGGGATGGACGTCCACTCCAGTCTGGGAGGGTGTGAACGGCCCCCGAACTGTCCCGCTCAATTTTCTTCGCAAAGGGCGGGTTATAGCAATACCCTTCGATTCTAAAGCTCTTCTACAGGGAATTCCCCGCGCTGGGAAACCCGGCGGAACTACGAAAAAACGGCCTCGCAAGGAGTGGTGAGCCGGGGAGGACTCGAACCTCCAACCCGCTGCTTAAGAGGCAGCTGCTCTACCATTGAGCTACCGGCCCACCGATTTTCAAATCACTTCTACTCTTAGCTTCTAACTTTACACTGCCTTAGCTGGCATCACAACTGAGTCCAAGCTTCAGAGTGAGTCCAAGATGGCAATTCATTTGCCAATCGTTCGACCGTCTCCCGAGCGAAGTCCTCGGAAAAGTGGGTGTAGATACTCGTTGTCCTCAAGCTGGAATGACCGACTTGGGACTTCGTGAAGTCCGCTGGGACTCGGTTAGAACCAAACGCGATCAAATATATGCCGCCCGGGATGGGCTGCATAATAATCCGCTCCGCGCTGGGTGATCTCCTCGAAGGTCAGATGACCTGACGGCGTGTTGTGTGCAAAACCCTTGAACCCACCATGCACCGGCAAATCCAATTCAGTCAGACCGCGAGACTTCAAATGCGCCCACTTTTCGGGTGTCGAGTATTCCACCAATTTATTATCCATCGCCTGTTTTAATGTTTCGACCGGCAGATAAGGGTCGAACGCTCCGCCATCCCCGTCCTGATGGATCCAGCACAGGCCATGCGGTTCGCCCCCGATGAAATTGTGATCGAGTCGAAATATTTCGTTAGGAGGGGATAAGCTGGAAATTCACTTCGGTAATCCGAACTCCCCCAGCGATTGGGATCTGTCAAATTCCAAAGCACCCCATGTGGTCCGGATCGCCCTTGTGCGTGCGCTTGTAATGCATGGGAAGGCTAAGGAACATCGCCTTCGAAGCGGTCATCGGCGTAGGCGGAACGGGCGCCCATCCCGAAAAACAGGGAATCAGCTACAAGGTGCACGTTCCGACTTGCGCACACGCCGGGCGATACATCCAATGTTTCGTAACCTATCGGGTCTACTTGGCCACCACCAGTGTGGGCTGAGTGCCAGCCACTTGCGCCTGCACCTTCTGCAGAGTCTGTCGTGTAGTCCGAAGCTCAGACTTCAGATCACGAATCTCCCGCTGTTGCTGCTTGACCGCCTCGATCAGCAGCGCCGTCAAACGGCTGTAGTCCACCCCGCGAGCATCTTTCCCGTTCTGCTCAAAACTGACCACTTCCGGCACTACCTGTCCTACTTCCTCGGCAATTACTCCAATCTCGTGCTTGCCGGACTCCTTCAGGTCGTAGGAGACGCCCCGTAACTGTTCGATTTTGCCGAGTGCATTCTGCAGCGGCTGGATGTTGGTTTTCCAACGGCGTGAGCTGTAGGTATCCCAACCGTCGGCAATTGCAGGACCGCCGCCTTGAACCAGCGTTAGGAGGTTGGTGGGGACGAACAAACCTGTGCCGATGCCAACCCTTCCACCGGTGGCATTTAGCACCGTGTTCTGGCCGGCATAATTGATGTATAGGGGCACACCAAAAGAGCGGATGTCTACCCCCGATCCGCTGTCGTAAAATTCCAACCCCTTGGAGCCAGTGTTGCCGATCAGCAAGTAGTCGAAAGCGCCATTGTTTCGATCGAGCAGATCGAGATGAAGGGTGGCCGCAGGGGTGGTCGTGCCGATGCCGACATTGGTGTTGGCCGTAGCGTCGTTCACGCCGTTGATGCTGCCCAGCACCATCGCATTGCTTTCGAGCACTACTGCGTTGGCCCCGATAGCCGTGGCGTTGTTGAGATTAGAGGTGTCCAGATTCTCGGTGTTAGCGCCCACAAAGGTGTTATTGGAGCCCTCGGAGACCTCGTTCACAAAATAGCCGGCATCAAAGCCCAGAGCCGTGTTGTAAGACCCGATCTTGTTGAGGCCGAGCGCCTGGAAGCCGACGGCGACGTTGTGGGACCCGCTGGTATTGGAACCGAACGCTAACGAGCCGCTGGCCGTGTTTTGATTCCCCGTACTATTAGTATTGCCGGCGAACCCGAGAAATGCGTTCTCGTTGAAAGACGAGCCAAACGCGAACAGAGTGCTCCCAATCTGGTAGCTGCTGCCGGACACCACTCCCGTCGCACTCAAGTTGCCGTTTACCGTCTGATTGCCGATGAACGTGTTCGCAGCCGCTAACTGGGCAAAAGCGCTCGCTGGTAAGCCACCCAGCAGACCGGAGTTGAGTTTCGGCACCAGGGTCGTTGATTTCACCGAGAGCGGCGGCGTCCCTGTAGCCAAATTGGAGATCAGTTGCTGCGCGCTCAGATTCCCTGTGACGGTTTCATTTCCGGTCGCGGTGGGAAACGCTTGCCCCGAAGCAAACGTGATCAGCCCCTTGTTGCTGACTGAAAGCCCTGTTTCAGCCAGGGCTCCCGTGCCCGAGGCGAACAGCAAATTCAATTTGCCCGAGGGCGAAGTTGTATCGTTTCCCACCGACTCCGCTTGCCAGCGGAAATGCTGACTCACCGCAGCGTGAGTAGAACTGTTGAACGACGAGGCGAACAAATCGAACGGTTGGGAACTAGCGCCCTCCGCGGCTGTCGCTGTTCCCGTTGAAGGTAGTTCAAGAAAGCCGCGGAAGATCCCGGCCCCGCTCACGTCCAGCTTGGCCGCCGGAGTCGTGTTCCCAATGCCGACGTCAGTGCCGTTGTCGAAGATCAACGAGCTGGTGATGTCGGCGCTCTTATCGAACTTGGCGAGCTTGTTCACCGTGCCGCCCGTCGTGGTCACATCGGAGGTCCCCGCAGCCAGTGGTACGGTTGATTGCGCGCCAGCAGCTAAGGGAAGGACGAGCGCGGGCTGGCCGCTCGGGCTGGGGTTGCTTCCGGCGAGCGCAAAGGCGCTGACGGGCAGACCGCCGAGGGTGGTGGCATCTGCCGCTTTCAATGCATAGGGCACACTAACCAGCAGCACGCGGGGTAGTTCCGGCCGTTGTTCCACTTGGATCCCCAGCCAACGCGCTTCGCCCGTGGCAAACAGCTCTGCCGGAACCCCGCCCTTACTGGCCGCGCCCAACAGAACCGTGTAATTTCCATTGGCGTCGGGCTTAACATTTTGCGTTTCCATCCACAACGACGCGCCTCCGGTTTGCTCGGAGTAAAGAGCGAACGTCACTCCTGTCATCCCGGTCATCGGACGTTCATCTGCATCAAGAAGGGTCCCGTTAAACTTGATGAGCTGTGGAACCACGGCAGTCGAAACCGATGGAGCGGCAGCTGAATTGGTTTGGATTGGTGACCCTGCCTCTTGTTGAGCCAACACTGCCGGCGCAAGAAACAGACACACCACAAGCATCGCAACCCAAATGTTGCTGGATTTCATTTTCAATCCTCCGCTGCGAACGACAGGGTGCGTTCGCAATTCCAAATCGTGAACGTAGGGGTCGGGACCGCCGTCGCGGTGCTTCGACTGTGCCCCAAGACGGATTGGGGAGGAAACTTGAGAAGCTAACTGCGGAACGCGAACAGCGGTCGGAACGGCGCTGGGAACTCCAACCTTCCACGGCTTCCTATCTATGTAATCGGAAATGGCAAGCAAAACACGACAGAGGGCAAGAATATTTCTCGGTGACAGCTCGGTAATGAGTTGGGAAGAGCGACTGTTTGCGTGGCACGTTAGCGGACGGCGGCGCGCCCGTAATTGCCGGTAGTCGGCGGACTACTGTCACGCCAGATCTGGTGTAGGGATTGGCGAATCAGGAAGCCCCCATTGGGTAGCTTGGCCCTCCAATGATTGAATAACTCCGCTCGCTGTTTTTCAACTTGGGCCGCGTCGTTAACGCGTCCGGCGCGGCGAAGGAGAATTGCAAGCCCGGTCCAAGCCCGGGCGATGCAGGTCGCATCCCGAAGATCGTTCTCTACATCAGGTTTCCCGGCCATGAGCTTCGCTAAGAGCTCCTGATATGCTCCAATGGCTTTGATGATTTGGCCTGTCTCAGCGTAATCGTCCGCTTGAGCCTGCAAGGCATCGTCAGCCTCGCTCATCGGCTCGACTTTATCCGCCGGGTAGACGTGAACGTCGCGCAGAAGCTGGAACGTATCTTTGATGCGCTCCCGAGCATCCTCACCGCGCCCGATCCAGCGGGCGGCGTAAGATGAGACGGCGAGCAAATCTGCCTCAGCCAGCTGGGAACTGGCATTCGGTTTTATTTCTTTAAGGCGGGCCAGTGCGTGGTCGTAGACCGAAAGAGCCTTGCTGAGATTTTCGTGCCGCAAAATATTGGCAAACTGGACGCTCGTTCCAGCCAAGGTGTACCGGCTCATGTAATCGCTGGAATCCTTGCTGGCCAGGTCCTCGCCGATTTCCATTCCTCGCTGGATCAGTACCAGTGCCTCGTGGTATCGCCCAAGGCTTGGCTCTGCATCCGCCTTCCCCAGGATCAAGCCTTCGGTCAACAGGGCGTTTGCCAAATTAACGCGCAATGACGCGTGACCGGTCGCGGCTTGGACTTGTTGAAGATCAACTGCCCTTTTCGCGTCATTGAGGGCTCCAACGAGGTCACCCGTTTGCCAGCGAGCAATCACTAATGTTCCGATTACACTCCCCTCCACCCGGCGGGCGGATGGAACGGGCTGCACGATTTCCAGGGCTCTGTTGGCGGCGTGTACAGCTTTGTCGAAACGCCGGGTATCGGCATACGCCTTGGCGACGTTTTGTTCGAAATACCCCATGCTGTAAACCTCGTGCGGGGTAAACTCGCCATCAAGACGCATAAAGCGTTCGACCAAGTCGCCGGTCTTGTCGGCCCATGAAAGTATTTCTTCATCGCGCTCCTGAAAGCTCGCCAATTCCATCCGATCGTGCGCGATAGTGGTTGCAATGAATAACCCTCGCTGGTTCACCGGATCGTGTGCGAGTACGGCGTCTACAAATTGCTGTGCTTTGTCCAGGCTGACTTTTGCTTCCGCAAACTGTCCTAGATTGGGTGAAGTAGAGTCACCTTGAGCGTGCGCGACTCGTACATAGGCGTATGCAATTTCGAGCGCGAGGTCCTTGTCGCCGCGAACGTCACCGCCCAGCGAAGTCAGATATTGCAGCGAATCGGAAACGATCTGCATTCTGACTTTCGTCGACCCTGGCAGACCTCGGATGTCATTATCGAGTGCTATGAATTTATTGGCCAGTTGGCGGACCTGGGCGAACCGTTGTTCGGCAGCCTTCCGCTCGCGATTGGCAATATAGAGCCCGGTGGAAAGGCTGCCGATCACCAGCACAAGAGCAGCAGTCGTGAGCGTCACGAGCGTGCGGTTGCGGCGGATGAACTTAGCGGCGTGATACGCGAGGTTATCCGGGCGGGCGCCAATCGGCTCGTGCCGGAGAAATCGCCGCAGATCCTCGGCAAAAGCCCCTACCGACGCATAGCGTTCCTGTGGATTTTTCTTCAGCGCCTTGCCCAGGATCGTGTCCAGATCGCCCCGGAAACTGCGCCGCAGTTTTTCCGGTGACGCGCTCCGGTTCCTGGCCGACTGTTCGTCCTGGGCGTCCACCGCCTCCGAAGGCCGCGCCGGTTCCGTTTCCGTGATGGCTTTGAGGAGCTCGGCCGGCGAGTGTGGGACCGACCCTGTCGGAAGCTGTCCCGTCAGCAGCAGATAGAGCAGCACTCCCAGCGAATAAACGTCAGTTGCCGTTGTAATTGCGCCACCACTTACTTGTTCTGGCGCTGCGAACAGAGGAGTCATGGCACCGCCGGCTTCGAGTGTGAGCTGCGTTTCTGCGCTGGGATTTGTTTCATCTGCGAGCAGCTTGGCGATTCCAAAGTCAAGAAGCTTGACGTTGCCCTGGTCCGTCACGAGCACATTGGACGGCTTGATGTCGCGGTGGACCACCAGATTTGCGTGAGCTTGCGCAACTGCATCGAGGACATTCAGAAAAAGGTCGATTCGCGCTTCCACTCCGAGCCTGCCCTCATCGCAAAAGTCGTCAATCTGCTTTCCCTTGACGTATTCAAGAACGAGGTATGGCTCGCCCTGGGTTGTCATCCCGGCGTCGATGAGCTCAGCGACGTTCGGGTGCGCCAATTGGCCTAGGATTCTGCCTTCGCGCCTAAACCGCTGAGCTAATCCTTGGGAAGCAACTGCAAAACGTAGAAACTTCACTGCGACTTGGCGTTCGAACCGGCCATCGATGCGCTCGGCCAGCCACACACTGCTCATTCCGCCTTCGCCAATGCGCGAAATGAGCCTGTATGGGCCGAGCGTCTCCCCTGCCAAAGAACGGTCGTGCGCGGGCCGCAGCGGTTCTTGTTCGAGGAAATGTTCCTGAGCCAGCGCCCGATGCTCCTCGAGAAGTTTTTCAAGCAGGCTGGCCAAATCTGACCGTTGCTCGCGGAAATCCGTCAGCCAGCTTGCGCGCTCTTCATCTGACAATGAGAGCGCATGATCCAGCAAGGGACTGACCTCTCGCCATTGATCGGGCGTAAGTGTGGGCACAGTTCCTCAAGCCTCCAGGGCTGTTCTCAGAGTGCGGTGCAAGTAGATGCGCGCTTTCTCCCATTGGCGCTGGATCGTTCGTTCAGAGACGTCTCTCACGGCAGCGATTTCGGCGAATGAAAAACCACAAAAGAACTTCAGATCAACGATTTCGGCCAGTGCCGGCTCGGCCTTTGCCAGTTCGTCGAGCGCCTGACTGATCTCATCGAGCTTGCTTTCATCCAGGCCATTTTCGATCCCGGTTTCGAGCGAGGTAATCTCGAATTGTCCGCCCCGCTTCTGAGCCTGGCGGTTCCGTGCGTGATCAATAATCAGGCCGCGCATGACCCGAGCGGCATACCCCATAAATCTGTTGCGATCGGGGAAGCAGGTTCCCTCTCTTCCGGCCATTTCGATATATGCCTTGTGCAGGAGCGTTGTGGCGCTCAGCGTCATAGGCGCGCCGTGTCGCGCCAATTCATGCATCGCGACTCGCCGCAATTCAGCGTAAAGGGCGCTAAACAGTGCGTCTGCAGCCGGCCTGCTGCCGCCTTCGGCCGCTTGCATTAACGCAACGAGGCTGGACCCATTCCCCAAGACAGTCCTCGCAGTAGGGAGTTCCCCGGACAACGGGATCGCGACGGAATTTTCGCGCATTCTACCTCAAAAATCATGAGAACACTCATTTCCAGGTGAAGCGGTGAAAGCGCGTGCAGTTGTCCTCCCTTGCCTGTGGTTTCTGATCGTTGCCGGCATAGGCGAGGCGATGGCTTCCATTTTTGATATCAGCCACGACACCGGCCACGGCATCGCCGGGTTGCTCGGGGTTGGCGGCTTTCCCGTCGCGGCCCTGCTGCTGAGCGTAGGCCTTGGGCACGCCGAGGCGTGGCATGGTATTAAGAGGACGTTACTGTGGATCGTGAACCTTAGCTGGATAAGTGTCGTTCTGTTGGCGGCGACGTTGACTCTGATGACTATGCAACTCAGCCAAGTCAGTAGAGGTCATTGGCCTCAACACGCGCCGAAATCATTGCCGCAAGGAGTGCTTGCATTAGATGGGTGGGCCAACCGGCTCATCGTGCTTTCATTCTGCTTGTGGGTATTCGTTGCTGCTTGGCGTGCCGTCAAGATGCGCCGCGAGTACGCGTAGCGTCATAAAGTAGAAATCCGGCTCCAAAACAGAAGCGTATTTGCCAGATATCGGGAAGCCTTAAATCGTGATTTGTTACGCTTGCTTCTAGGGATGGCGCCGGAGGGTGGCTGCAATCTCTTGCGCAGCTTGGCGCGCGCGGACCACATCACCGGGACCAAACGAGATGGCCGCGACGCGGGCGTGGCCGCCCCCGCCGTACTTCTCGCATAGCGAGGCGAGATTCACGTCGGCGGAAGCTTCTTTCCATGGGTTGGTTCCGACGGAAACTTTCGAACGCGTTGGGGAGGCGCTTACGCCGACCGAGTAGAGCGCATCAGGAAACAAGAAATACGGGACGAACTTGTTGTAGCCCTCGAGATCCAGATCGCTAACATCGAAATAAATCACGCCGTCACGAAAATCGGCGCGCTCACGAAATACATCAATGGATTTACGATGCCGTTCCAGCAAGCTGGGCAGATATTTCTGGACCGCCGGCAATTCGATCATCTCGGCCAGCGACAGATACGCGAGGTGCGGAATTAATTTCGGCACCAGATCTGCTTCCGGCGCCGCTTCGATCACCAGCGCAAGTTTAGTGGCCGGTTCGGCGAGCCCAACGGCAGCTTCCGGCGAAGCGAACTGCGCTCCGTCAATAATGTCGCCCCAATGGATCAGTTCGGCGAGCGGCTTGGCGTCAAATCCGAATTTCTCCGATGCAATGGTAGAAAGAAACTTGACGCAGGACTTGTAGGTGGGATCGTAAAACTTCTTGCCCGAGTGATCGTGCCGGAATTGCTCGGCGTCTTCGGGCTTCAAGAATGCGCTCTGGTGATGGTCGAACCACCACGTCAGCTGAGGCGAGCTGGAGTACTTGAAATCCACGATGACGTTTTCATCGCCGTCAAACGTGCCGTCTTCGAAGGGCTGCGACGCCTTGTGCGTCATTCCGGTGTAGAAGAATTCTGCGCCAGGATTGATGCGTTCCTTGTAGAAGCGAGAAAAGACGGCGGCGGAAGAGGCTCCGTCAAAACATTTATCGTGGAAGCAGACCCGGACCTTCAATTCCTTCTCCTGGCGACCTGACGCGGGGTTAAATCCCGCGCTCCGGAAAGCCAATAAAGATGGACGTTCAGTCCGCAGTTGTCAATAGCTAAGGACATAGCCTAAGGGAAGACGGGTAGCAGCGCTTTGCGATTTCCGTTGAGAATGTCAGGCCTTGCCGAAAAGCTGGTCGGCCAAGTCGGCGGCGATTGGCAGGCGATACCGTTCGCCCTGATACGCTTTGATCATCAGCAAAATCCAAAGAACGAAACCGAGGATGGATACGAGCCAGAGCAGACCGAATCCCAACGAAACGCCGCCGGTAAGAAAGACCATGCCTAACCCAACGCGAATGATCGTCAAGCCACCGAACACCACGATGGATTGTGCCGCGTGGAACCGCACAAACGGGCGCTTGTCGATGAAATAGAAAATCAGACCGGTGACCCAACCGAGCGCGTAGCAAAGCAGTCCCGCTACATTTTCGGCCATCCCCGATGTTGCGGACGGAGTTGCGTTCGTGATGCCCGAAGGCGCGACCGATCCGGCGGGCGCTTGCGGCGCGCCGCAACTAGGACAGAATCCAGCGTTATCCGCAACTGCCGTCCCGCATTTTGTGCAATGTGGCATGGAGTTCCTCCCGACGTGAGGTTACAACAGGCTGGTCATGTGCCGCGGAGACTAACAAAAAGCGTTCCCGCGCGGCAAGCGCAAACGAAAGAACCCAGACGCCGGCAAGGGCCCGCTTCGCGCCTTCCTCCGCCTGAGAATTTTGGCGCGATGTTATAATGCGGCTTCGCTGCGGAAGTGGCGGAATTGGCAGACGCGCCAGCCTTAGGAGCTGGTGGCCGAAAGGCCGTAGGGGTTCGAGTCCCTTCTTCCGCAGAACCTATCGTTTTTGTTGGGCTTTTCGCAATATTTGCTGATTTTGTTGGCGTTTCTGGTGATTTAGATAGACACATCCAGACACGGATAGACTGCCAAAAGAGACTGAATTGTCAACAACTGTCAACAATTTTGGCCCGGCTGATGCCTCTGTTTACTGGCGTCGTCGCCATTTCCGGAAATCGGTCCGGATGTTATTGCACTCATGCAGAACGATTCGCACGATGCCAAGGACTACGATCAAAATTGTTCCGCTTTTCAGAACAAAAGCCTCGGGGTCAAGCATCACTTGCCCCCCTTTTTCCCGCGCATAAGGTCACTCAATAACACGGTTTCGTGAGGTTTTTTCAGGATCTCTAAAGGTGTAATTGCGTTAGTGAATTCGCGGATCTCCTGAGTTTTCTGCCAGACCATCTCGGTCGTTTCGGCCGCCTCTAAACACAAAGTCTCGATTACCTCGGGTATCTTGTCCACCCCGTATACCCGCATCTCACGCGGCGCATCGTTGAACAGCCACGGGCCTTCGGTACTTTCTACTCTAAGGGAGTGTTGCCCCAGACGCGCCGCAGCGCGATTCCCCACTTTCCATTAACTTTGGAATACCCGATCTGGTCGTGGTCGTAGTTGCCTGAGCCTCGCCCGTCGTCATCGCGACGACTACGAAATGTGACCCAAGCGGTTAAACCGACGTTCAACTTTTTCAGGGATTCGTCAAGCAGAGCGACAACTTTTGTAAGTTCATCAGAAGCTTCATTGAGGGAGGATGCTACTGCGGAGAGAGCCTGGAAATGCTTTTAAACTTCTCCTATCTTGGAGTCACGCGAAGACATATAGCCTCCACGCCCGACAGGCGCAGTGAATTTGAACTCCCTTCTGGCGTACAACCAGAAGTCCTACGGCCGGCTTCCACCGGCAGACACTATCATACCACGTTTCCGGCTTTGGTCCTGGGAGTAGCGATCAAGACGGCGGCCCCTTCTTTTTCGGCGGGAAAAATGCCCTATAGATCGCAATCAATCCGGCGCTGGAAATTATGATTCGAGCCAGGAGAATTTCGACTTCAGAAATCGTCCAATTCGCAGTGTGGAAAAACTCGGGGCCGGGAAATGTCATCGTCAAATCCCTTCCCGCAGATTTATTTGCCTCGCTACGCGGCAAACATGCGGGTGGAATTCACGATGAAACGGGATTGCATTACAAGGCTCACGCTTCGTAGCGAAGCGCGAGTTAGCCGTGGGGTTGTATCCCCTCTGAGTTTTCGGTAGAACCCGGTCCGACTTTCAGGCCGACCCGCCTACAGCACGTCAAAATGCCGTAGTCGGCGGCTTCCCCCCGAGTCTGGATCTTAAATACGGGTTACAGTAAGCATGATGTCAATAGATTCGTGGAATCGACGCGATAAGCTCATAGAAAATCGACGAAGTGGGCGTCAATTCGAATATCTCGCAATATTAATTTTATGCCTATGTGTTCCGGCCGCGCTTGCGACGACGGTTGTCGGCATCAGGGTACCCGACGGTTTCGTAATTGCGGCAGACAGCAAAGTGATGTACAGGGAACCCGAGAGTAGAGGGCCAGCGACTCTTTGTAAGATCTATCAATCAGGTCCTCTTTATTTTGCCCTCGCCGGCATGGCCTTTGACCGAAACCGGGGTTTCTTTCCAGAAAAGATCGTGGCAGATAATTTTTCAGCTACCGATTCTCTCGTTAGCAATATGGGGAGAATAGAGCGGGCTATTTCCGATTCTCTGAAAATCGAAATGAAAAGACTGAAAACTGAAGACCGTAGCGCTTTCGCGTACAACCAGAGACCGGGCGTCGATATGCTATCGATTATAGCCGGGGAAATGGTGGTTGGTGTGCCACACATGTCGGGTCGTGGCTTTATGTACGCCGACGAAACTACATCAATCACTATCACCCGCGTCCCGGACTGCCCTGGAGAAGACTGCCCAAATGGAATTCGGTTTTTCTTTGCTGGTAGATCGGATGTCGCGATGAAAACCCTGAACGAATTTCAGGATGATAGAGGAACGGTTCGCCACTTCCCTGTTACAGATGTGCGGAAACTAGTGGAGGCTGAAATTCAAGCTTCCCCGGAGGACGTTGGCCCACCGATTACGATCGTGCAAGTTGACAAGAATGGTGCCACTTGGATTTCAAACGATTCCGGCTGTCCGATTGTCGTTACACCGTCCAAATAGCGTCCCTCATTTGTTCGCCGTAGGAAATCGAGCTTCAACCCGACGCATAAGTTCTGTTGCCAACTCTATCGCGTTACGGAAGGCCATTTCTCTAGCTGGTGACGGACGTAGTTCCAACGCGTCGAGCTTGCGGCACAAAAACATCGCAATATAGATCAATTTCTGCCGCGCTTCGTCATTCACGCCACGATACTATCTTCGCTTTCTCTTCGCCTAGAGTGCCCCTCATCTCGCCTGGGGTTTGGTGGAGGAAGTTGAGTCGCTGGTTTTCACGATGCAGGGAATAGCAGCATCCGCACATGTTCCACTAAGCGCGCGAAATCCCCTTTGGGGACGACCAAATCCACGCACGAATCCTCGGCGAACAATTCCTTGACGGTACTGGCATGGAGCGTCAGGAGAATGATGGGGACAGTGGGCATAATCTTCTTTAGCTCGCGCGCTGTTTCAAGTCCGTTCATTTTCGGCATTGCTAGATCGAGAATAACTAAATCGGGTTTGTAATGCTTGGCGAGAGAGATTGCTTCGCTGCCGTCAGCCGCTTGTGCGCAGAGATCATAACCCCCTTCAGTTGCGAGCGCCCTGTAGAGCGTCTGGCCAATTACTGGACTGTCATCGGCTAGAAGTATCGTTTTTGGCATTCGGATTGCCGACTATTCCTATTCCTCTACGTTAAGGCCATGGACTCAAAAGAGCGATACACGGAAGTCTGTATTATCTGGAAGGGCTTTAGACGGCTTGACGGCTAAGCTTGCGGTCTTCGGCGTGGATAACGGAATCCCCGATTCAAAATTCAGAGAATTCCCTAATGTAAAATTCTTGACAGGATAAATGACCGTGGCGAAAATACCGACGGAAACGCGTCCCCATGCATCAAGACTAGGAGGAATACGATGCAAGGCTCCTATCCGATGTCGTGGAAAGACCTGTATCTCCAAACGTTGCTAGAATCTGATGAAGAAAAATTAACAGAACTGGTCCACGCCACAGAGCAGGCAATCGTACTTCGCGCTATGTCCGGCTCCGCAAGTCAGGAAGAACGCAGCGAGATGACTGTCGCGAAGGAGAGTTTGCTTTCGATCAAAACGCGCAGGCTTGGCTGGCCGTCAATCCCGTTGCGTGATGATGCCTTCGGATTTAGCACGCGAACGGTCAGACTGGGATCAGTGACTTTACGTGCCCAACGAGTTCCTGGGCGTTATTTTTCGATGCTATTCGATCAACGAGCAGCTCGGTGTTCAATAGCGCGTTGCCAAGATCAGCGTACTGACTAAACAGAATTATCGGAACTTCTGGCATTATCCTCTTCAATTCTCTGGACGCGTCTAGCCCGTTTAGTACCGGCATGGATAAGTCGAGGATGATAAGGTCGGGACGATGTTTTAAGGCTAGCTCAATCGCTTCCTGGCCGTTGGTTGCTTCCGCGCAAATATCGTAGTCTTCTTCGTTCTGAAAAAGTTCACACAACATCTTGCGAATTAATTGGCTGTCATCGGCTACTAGAATTGTCCTGGCCATTTCGCCCTCAGTGACGCGGCGGGGGCGAATTGACCTTGGCCTTACGTCCTTCTTAGCACATGTGGTGGGCGCAGACATACCGTGAATATCGTAAGGACTTAAGAGTGGCTCCGTGCGTTTAGCCCGACTTTGGGAAATAGGCATCACCTAATGGTTTACCGAAAGTCGTCACAAGGGACTACACTCCATGAATGAAAGGTCCTGCGCACGATCAAACCGTTGCTTGTCCCCGTTGCTATGCGAAGATGCGAGTTCACTATGAGGCGAGTGGAAACCGCACGACGTTTGAAAAGTTCCTCACCTGCTTAAACCCGCAGTGCAAGCACGTTTTTGTAGCTTCGCTGTTCGGACCGTTCTTGGAAGGCCCGTTCGCCCTTACGTAGCGTCAACGCGCGTTGCGCTTTTTCCTCCGAGCCATTTTCTGACGGTTCACTTCACCTTCTCAACGTCCGGCAACGGCCAGCTCTTATCGAAGTAGGGTTCCAGCGGTGCGTAGAATCGAAAACCCACGAACCACGCCTTGCCGGGCAAGGTCTGAATCCAGTTTTTCTCAAAACCCTTCGGCGGAGTCGGGCCAAAATAAACGTCCACCGAGCCGTCAGCATTTTTCGCTAGGTCCTCCCGCGACCCGAGCTGGCCTCTATGTTGCTCATTCAGAACAATTGAGCGGGTGTCCACGTCGTAAAGTGTGACCGACCAGAACTGCTTCGCGGGAACATTGGGCGGTACGTGAAGACGATAGCTCTTCCCACCATCGAAGGCGTGCCCCTCCTTGTCGCGGAAGCTCCCGAGGTACGCCTGGCCGAGACCCGGTGTCTGGCTGCGCATTCCCTTGGTCACAAGGAGGGCTGCATAGAAATAAGCGCCCCGCTCGTCGAGTTCGCTGTAGTTCGGCAAGTCCTGCATTGGGTCGAGGATGAGGAAGTATTGCCAGAGCGTGTCGGGACGGTAGCGAATGTTCGGGAATCGCATGTCGAAGGTGTTGGCCTTGGCCATTGCCTCATCCGACAAATGCCCCTTCGGTCAGAATTTTCCTCTGCCGCTCGTCGGGCTGGAAAGGTTTGCCCTTCTCAATGCCTAGCGGCCTGAGCATCGCCATGAAGAAACGGTCGCGGTCCTCTACCGGCTCGCGTTGGACCATCGCCGCGAGTTGCTCCCAATATTTCATCCCGCGTGGCATGGTTACGAAATTCGCGAACTTGTCCGGGTCAGGCTTCAGAAAGCGTATGGCGGGAGGATTATCGCGCTCGTCCCACGGATAAACGCGTATGCGCTTCGCCAACGCCTCTCCTTTCGCCTGGTCGGGGTCGTTCTAGCGTCGGACTCATTTTCTTTGCTGGCTTCATGACGTGTTCTCCGTGTTGCTCAATGTGGTTCTTACCGTAAGCGTGGGTGCCTAATGCTAAGTAGCTGAGCCGGGTACATAGAATTGTCAAAAGTAACAGGCGAAGAGAGCAAAAAAGTGCTACTCAGCTTGTCGCGAGAAATATTGCAATGACTCGGCGGCTGGATTAGTCTCAGGCTCCAAATGCCCAGCGACAAGCCGTTTTTTGCAAATTTACCGGAAATCAAGAAAGTTATTACGCCAACCGGCGAGGTGCTAGTCCGAAAGAAATGCAAGTGTGGCGCTGAGTTTATGGGCAAAGCCGATCAAACGCGATGCGAAAAATGTCTTGAGAAAAAAGCAAAACGGAAATGAATCTGGCGTCTTTGTTTTTTTTTGTTTTTTTTTGACCTCTCATGCTGTTGCCAGAGGTGGCTCGCAACGGTGCCGTAGCGGCGCTGGCTCTCGCGCCAGAAAGCCCCGATGCGGAGTCGCAGTCGGCGCTGGCTTTTGCTTTGGCAGGTGATTCGGCACGCGCTCAATCCCGTGTGGATGACCTCGATAAACGCTTCCCGCAAAACACGGTAGTCCAATCAGTCTGGTTGCCTACCATCCGGGCTCAAATGGAACTGGGCCACAAGAATGCTCCTCGGAGCATCGAGCTTCTTCAGCCGGCAGTACCCTACGAACTGGGAATGCTCAGTGGGAGTGCTACCAAGTCGTGTTTGTATCCCGTGTACGTCCGCGCTCAAGCTTATCTGAGCGCGCAACAAGGCCAGCTCGCGGCCACTGAATTCCAGAAAATCTTGGATCACCGCGGACTGTTGTGGAATTGTGCGACAGGGGCGCTCGCGCATCTCGGTCTTGCCCGCGCCTACGCGTTGCAGGGCGACACCGCCAAAGCCAAGGCGGCCTATCAGGATTTCCTAACGCTCTGGAAAGACGCCGACCCCGACATCCCCATCCTGAAGGAAGCCAAAGCGGAGTACGCGAAGCTTCAGTAACTTCGAGGCAGCCTGAAAAAGCTACCTCGGGGCCGCCTCGCTATCAGTGGAAGTTGAACGCTCGCAGGACAAGAGCCGACGAGTTGATGTCAGTTCCGGCTCTGGCGCACATACTTGTTGATTCGAGACTCCCTCTCGAAATATTCGATGACCGCCTGACATGCCGGACAAGTGGGGGAAATGCTTCGCAAACTGTTGGGTGAGACAGCTGCGTTTTGCGAATCGCTTGCAAGGTTGTGGGACTGGACCGGGGGTTAGCGCATAGCGCATGAGCTACCGTCAGAACGGCCAATAATAAAGCTTAAAGATACGCAAGAATTCCGCCTGCCAAGAAGCACTTTCGGACGGCGCTTGATAAGTGATCTGTCGCGTGCGGCGTATGCGGGTTATGATTCGGTTTTTGAACTCGTTCGCGGAGTTAGCAGAGGATAGCTCGATAGGGGCTTGAAGCTGGTACAGAAAATCGTCATCCGATCCGTGGACAGCGGGCATCGCAACCCCCATTGCTGCCCATTCTACACCTCTAGAATATTTCGCCGAGATCAATCTCATTTGGTGCTCCGCGGTTGTGATAGTCCGATTGCCGCCCTGCCATGCGCCAAAACTGCCAAACGATCCGAGGGGGACTAAGTTTCGAGCGCGGCGAGGATCCGGGCTCGGAAGAGATATTTCCCGCCAAACTTCCACAATCGTTGCAACTGCCGATATTTTTGGACGGTCGCTGCGTGCCTTGTATGAGCTGCGGCGTGATTGAGGTCTCCTGGGAAAGCAGAGATGCAGAAGTCTTCACCATTTCTCCTCTCAAAAAGCAGCGTGTCTCCGTACGATCTCGTAATGAATGTCCGTCGCAGAGGCGGCAGATTGAATCTCATAAGGGCGTGGTTCGGTTGCTTTTCCACGATTCCCAGAGAACGCGAATAGGTGACGCCGTTGCAGATGTTTAAAACCAATATCCTTGATAAAACTTTCTACGGCCGCTTTATCGGAAAAGAAGATCGGAAACGTCTTTGACGCAAACGGTGTGTTGTCGGCGCGTAGCGGCAGATGTCTCATTTAAGCCGCGCCGGAATGCCATCGGCATTGTTTTTCATTCCCGCGCCGACAGAAAATCCGAAGGTAAACCCGCTGGCAAAAGCTCTCGCTTCGTTTTGTTCGAACTCTTCGGGCCATTTCATCCCGTCAATCTCTATTTGGACTTTTCCGGGGTTCTGAACGGACGGGATGAATTTTACCTTGTGTGCTTTATCCACGCCTTGGGCCAAGGCTTCCATTAACACGCGCGAGGCTCTGGCCGCCGTCGCGCCGTTCCTGTCGAGCATCGCGGGAATCGGCCGAACTATCCACTATGGCGTCAATCTCCGATACCATCACGGGTCCGTCCGGTTGATGCCCGGTCAATTCCGCGACAAGTTCAGAAATTTTCATGTTTCCTCCGGATCACGGCGTAACGACAGGGCCGGGCCACAAAAACACGATTGCCATTCCGGTCGAGAATAATCCCACCATTAGAAGCCAGTACGCGGGCGCATAAATCGTGTTGTGCGCTTGTGAGACAAGGTCCCACCCGACTGAACCTGTGCTGCCTGCAGGAACCACCGTCTGCCGCGCCATGCGAAAAAACCACCGAAAATAAAGCACCAAATAAATGATCGTACCGAATACCGATAGTCCAATCCCGAATAGCAGAGCCTTCAGAGCAATCATAGATCCTCCTAACTAGGGAGTGACGTTTACCATTGTACATCCATAACTCAGAAAAAAGGCCCTGGCTGTTAGAGACTCCATGACCAAGGTTGAAAGAACGAATCTCGAAGTGGCTATCATCATTGACCCATCCTCCAACAGAGACGGGGCACTATTGCAGCGACCTTTGAAATAAGAAAGAGTTGCTGTTCTAAAACCCACTTCTCCGGTTAGTGGACTTGAGTCCCATCGGCGAGCTGAGAGCTCTACCAACGTTTGTGGTTATGCAGCTAGCCCGCCTCGGATCGAATTCAGCAATGACGCTGAGGACGCCGAACAACCTGTCATTTCTGACAATGGCAACCGTTGACCGCGAGCGCAAGCATAGGTGTTATCGTGCCGAGCCGGCAGCTGAGGTTATGCACAAGGCCGCCAGCATCAGCCCCTTGTCGCAAGTGGTCAATCCGCCGAATCCATTGTTCGTCAACTCGTCCGGCGCGGTTGGCTGAATCGAGAGAATAAAATGATCAGGACCTCGACAAAACAGATTTTGTCAACGACGCTATCCGTTCTACTGCTTATTGGAACTATGCCATTCGAAGTCGGAGCTCAAACGGGTCAATCGGTGTATTCGGGACAAGGCGTGCCGCTGTCTGCTGAAGAGTTGCAACAACTAGTGGCACCTATCGCGCTCTACCCGGACGCCTTGGTAGCACAGACTCTCGCAGCTGCGACCTTTCCAGACCAGGTTGCTGCCGCTGCCAGCTGGCTCAAACAGTACAATGACGTTACCGGACCACTTCTAATGCAGGCGGTTGATGCGCAACCCTGGGATCCAAGTGTGAAGGCTCTCACCCAATTTCCCTCCGTGCTTGGTAACCTGGCAACGAACCTTGCCTGGACTTCGTCGCTGGGAGAGGCGTATCACACTCAGTCCGCTGACGTGATGGCAGCCGTCCAAGTTCTGCGTGCGAAAGCATTGGCGGCTGGCAACTTGAAATCAGGGTCGCAACTAACCGTCGTGCAACAGTCGCCTCAAGTCATCGTGATTCAACCGGTGAATCCGCAGGTGATTTACGTTCCCATGTACAACCCCGCGGTGGTCTATGGCTATCCCTACGTGACTCCTGCATACGTCGCGCCTCCCGTTGCGGCGACCGCAGTAGTGGCGTTTGGAGTTGGCGTTGCAGTCGGCGCGATGGTGAGCGGTGGATGCTGCGCCTGGGGATATAGCAGTTGGAATTGCGGATGGCACGGCACTGCCGTGGTGTATCACGGCGGCGCGTATTACGGAAACAATGCTTGGCACGGCGGCTACTACGGCTCCAGTGGCTCCGCGTATGGTCCCAACGGTTCCGCGCATTATAGCAACGGCTACAACCCGTCCACTGGGACTTACGCGCGTGGTGGCACGGTCTCAAACGGCTACGGCAGTCAAAGCGCCGCGCAAGCTTACAACCCAAGAACAGGTGCGTACGGTGCGACCGAGCAAGGTTCCAATGCCAATGGGAGCTGGGGGAGCTCTACGGCTTCGAAAAACGGTACCACCGTAAACAGCCAGCACCAAACGAACGCTAACGGAACCACTGGGCAGATGCACAGCTCGAACGGTGCCTCGGCTTATGGCGCGACGGGCAAGAACGGCAACAGCGCCGCCGTGGGCGAAAGCGCCAATGGCGACAAATATGCGGCGGCGAACGGCAAAACCTACAGTAATACCGGCAGCGGTTGGGACCAGAAGAGCGGAAGTCCGTCAAGCTACAACAAATCTAGTTCCAGCGGCTGGGGCGGCCAGGAAAAGAGCGGCGGGTCATCGGCCATGAGCAGTGGAGGCGGTGGCTGGCAATCCCGGTCTGCTAGTGCTCGCGGCTCCGAAAGCATGGGCCGTAGCGGGGGCGGTGGCTGGGGTGGCGGCGGCGGTGGCCGTGGTCGCAGATAACCCAACGCCCCAGCAGCCGCAATCGAGTTCAGTTCTAGTGCGTGGATGAATTGCTTTTAGTTCAAGTTTTGGAGGATCGGCACGTCGCCAGCAATGCGCGGAATGCATCTTCAAAAAATCGCGATGGGGAGAACAATTATGAAGAACAAGATCCTGTTTGTGGGCCTGATAGTCGCGTTCGGTCTCAGTGTACATCTGTCGGCAAGGGCAAAGTGAATTAGATTTTGCTGCTGCTCCAGCAAAAGGAGAATGTACATGCGGAATCAAAGTTCTTTCGTGCGATACATTGCAGCCATCGCATGCGCGTTTGCAGTTCTGGCTGCGGTGTTGATGTTGGTGGCACCACAAGCTATGTCCCAGGATCCGCAGCTCCAACAGCGCGTGGCGGAGATCAAGCAATATCTGTCACTGAACAAAGTCGTACTGGCACAATACACCTGGCAGGAATCCCAGACTGTAAGCGTGAAGGGAGAAGTGAAGAAGCAAGAACTCTTCCAGGTGCGCATGGGACCCGATGGCCAAGCGCAGAAGACCAATCTCGACCCGGAGGAATCTTCCGGAGGCCGCAAGCATGGCATCAAACACAGAATCAGGGAGGATTATGAAAACTACGGGAAGGAGATCGCAGCACTGGCGCAAAGTTATGGACAGCCCGAGCCTGGAAGGGTGCAGCAGCTTTTTGAGCAGGGAAACGTCCTGCTTGGATCTGCCGGAGCGCCCAACGAGGTGAAGCTGGTAATTAACGGGTATCAAAAGCCAGGGGATTCAGTGACGATTGTTTTTGACAAAACGCAGAAGACCATCCAGAGCCTGCACATTTCAACCTACTTGAACGATCCGCAGGACGCGGTCACCATCTCCCAGCAGTATGCCCAGTTGCCAAACGGCCCCAACCATGTTGCGAGCACCGTTGTGGACGGAGTCAGTAAACAACTCACAGTTCAAATGCAGAACTCCAATTATCAGAAAATTTGACGGGGCTAGCGAGATTCGAGGGAGTCGCTCATGCAGTCAAAACCCCGCCATTTATTCTGCTTAAGTAATTTACTCAACAGTTAGCGTTAACCAGGAACCTAGAATTCCGGCATTGTACCTGCCAATTTGGACAATAGACGGAATCCTATGAACCGAGTAAAACGGCGCTCAAGCGATCTAGGAGGGCCTTATGAGCACCAGGTTTTCCGGCTTTGTCCGTTTGGCATCAGCTCTAGTGCTGACCTGGCTCCTTGTAGGCTGCGGGGACAAGAACAATGCAGCATCTGTCCCTGGAGTTGAACAGACCAAGGCCATCGCCGAGGAAGGCTTCATTTACGGATTGCCGATCGTGATGAACTATGCGGTGATGAACGAGTACGCGGTGGATACCAGCGGCCCACAATTCAAGGCACCGTTCAACCAGATCAAGAACGAAGCCCGAGTCTTTACCTACGAAGATACCGCGATTATCACGCCGAATAGCGATACACCCTACTCGATACTCTGGTTGGATCTAAGGGCCGAACCGATGGTGCTCTCCGTACCACCCGTGGAAAAGAAGCGGTATTACTCTGTAATGTTATGCGATGGCAATACCTATAACTTTGGCTACATCGGTAGCCGCGCCACGGCGAGCGAGCCGGGCGACTATCTCGTCGTCGGCCCGGACTGGAAAGGTGAGACGCCAGCGGGCATCAAGAAGGTCTTTTCCTCGACGACCCCGTTTGCGCTCGCCGCCTATCGGACTCAGCTCTTCAGTCCCGGAGACATGTCCAACGTGGTCAAGGTGCAAGCGGGATACAAGGTTCAGCCTCTCTCCGCGTTCCTCAAGAAACCAGCTCCTCCCGCCGCGCCAACCATCAATTTTTTACCGGCCTCCACTGCGGGAATTAAGGAACACTTTTTCGAGTATCTCGACGCAGCGCTCCAATTCATCCCACCAGACTCAGAATCAAAGGATGTCCGGGCCAAACTCGCCAGTATCGGAGTCGGGCCGGGTAAGACCTTTGAATTCAAGAATCTCTCGGAGGAACGAAAGGCCGCAATCTTGCTGGGAATGAAAGAGGGCGATGACAAGGTGGGCCAGTTTCTGGCCACCGGAATAAAAAGCATCAACGGCTGGAAAATCGGTTCATTCATGGGTAATCGCGATTTCTACCACGGCGATTGGCTGATGCGTGCCGCCGCTGCTAAGGGCGGGATTTATGGAAATGATGCGGCGGAGGCCACGTATCCCCTTACCCGCACGGATGCGAACGGCGAAACGCTCGACGGCAGCAAACACAACTACACGTTGACCTTTGCTGCTGGGCAGCTTCCGCCTGTGAATGCCTTCTGGTCGGTGACGATGTACGACGGCAAGAGCCAGTTTCTGATTAAGAATCCGATCAACCGCTACCTCATCAATTCGCCGATGCTGCCCGGCATGAAGAAGAATGCGGACGGATCGCTTACTCTTTACATTCAGAAGGACTCGCCTGGTAAGGCCAAGGAAGCTAACTGGCTACCCGCGCCCAACGACGCCATCTACCTGGTGATGCGCCTGTACTGGCCGAGGACGGAGCCGCCCTCCATTCTTCCAGCGGGCGAAGGGACCTGGCAGCCGCCTGCGATACAGGTCACGCAGTAGCCATCGCTTGAAGCTCTCGGATCACCTGGACGGCCGAGTAGGCCCAGGGCAAAGCACCCCGATGCGGCGAATCCCCGTTCCCGCTGGGTATGGCGCTTCGCACCCGCAGGCGAGAACACCGATGCGCAAGGGCGCGCGGAGAACCGTCGCGTAGATTATTACAGCGGGCGGGGATGCTCCCGCTCGGCGAGGACGCACAAGCGAGGTCACCTATGGATTACGGCAACGTCTCGACCTGGGGCGCGAATTGGGCATGGGGCCTGCCACTCATCGTATTGACTGTGGTTTTCCATGCCTACGGCCTTGGGCTTCTCAACAAGGAAGCCGCTTTGAGGCTGAATAGCAAGATACGGCTTCTGCATTTCTCTCGCGTCTCGAACTTTCTCATAGGTGGGACAGCGCTTTCGGCCGCCATACTGCATGCGATTGAATGTGCTATCTGGGCGGTCACTTACCGCCTCGTTGGGGCATCAGCGGAAACCAAGTCCGCGATGCTCTACTCGCTAAGTGCCATGACAAGTTATGGACACGCGAATCTCTATCTGGAGCCGCGCTGGCAAATGATGGGCGCCCTGGAGGCGCTCAACGGCTGGATCCTGTTTGGACTCACCACGGCATTTCTTTTCGCTGTGGTTCAGAGAGCATGGCTGCCTACTAGCGCGGAGCGACAACCCAACATTTAGTTGGTGCTAAATCGAATGCTTCAGCTACAACGGCCCGTAACTGGAACAGTTACTTTTTCGCGGCGTCAGGTTCAATCTCGCCAAGATCCACGACTTCGACGGGCACGATGTGGCAACTGCGAGTGAACCCGGCGTCCCAAAAGTGCCAGATGACGCGTGCTATATTTCCAGTGCGCGCAGGATCATCCGACGAAATACCGGAATGTGCTTCCCGCCGAGCCGCCACAATCTTTGCAGACGGCGAAACCTTACAACGATTGCCCGGTGTCGCATCCAAATTTCCCGAGGGCTGCATTTGTCCACCTCCTGTGCTACAAAGCAAGCGATGTTGAAATCAAGGCCGCCTCGTTCTTCATAAAGGCGCACTTCGTCGCCCAACAAAACAACGTAAGTGTCTCGGAATTGCGGTAAGCAGTAAGCCACTGTTGGTTCGTCGTCTCTTGCGATCACGTCGTACGGTCGATTATGGTTCCTCCGCAGATTGCAGCAGGTTCCGCGTTCGAATCGCGGACGTTCGAACGATTCGTATCCTGGCTTCACAACGTCAGCGAGTCCAACCGTCAGAAACTTCTCCGTCCGCACTAACGTCAACAAAGTATATAGCGCATTGCAAACACAGATAGTTACACGGTTTATGTGCGGCATCCCTTCTTCCGCACTTTCGATCGTCTTGCGCTGTTCGCGGCGCGCAGCGCGGACGCTAAAGGCCGATTTTCCCCAGTAGACCGCTTAGGCGAGTAAGTTCTACTTCGGCTTCCAATATCTCAGGCTTGAGCCTCTCTTCAAATTCACGGCCCAATTTCCGCGCTTCTTCGCGCAAGGACGCGAGCTTCCGCCTCATAGCCTCATGCTCGCGCAGTAATCGCTCGGTTGACTCGTCTTTTTCGTCGGTCATCATATTCACCTGTGGCGAGTATAACGCGTACAAGCCCCGAAGG
>Ga0210390_10000159_pt1 | contig 71862 bp, 56 predicted proteins | sample IncBWH11OmetaG_FD_161050 | JGI IMG/M metagenome (GOLD analysis project Ga0210390, IMG submission 161050) | Forest soil microbial communities from Barre Woods Harvard Forest LTER site, Petersham, Massachusetts, United States - Inc-BW-H-11-O ...
TTTTCCTACGTGGTGAGTTGCCGTTCCACACGTTGGGCGATTTCGTGCGCGATGTCTTCGACGGACCGCACCGCACCTTGGCGTTCGCACGCAATCACTGACCACTCCGGGTCGCGGCCGGCCAGCTCCAGGTACAACTCGCGAACGCCCGCCAGGTAATTGCCGTCGGCCTCTTGGATGTCGGCCGAGCGCTCGGTGTACGTGCGGCGCGGCTTCGTGGCGATCAGCCGCTGCGCAGCGGGCACGCTCAAGTCGAGCAACACAACCAGGTCGGGCCGCGGCAGCCGGTAGACCTCGAACTCCAGGTACTCGATCGCCTCGATCAGCCGCTGGCGCGCGTCTCCGTCGAGCCGAGCGGCCTGGTGGGCGATGTTCGAGGCCACGTACCGATCGAGCACGACGACATCCTGCTCAGCGACAGCCGCGCACAACATGTTCCGCGACTCGAATCGGTCGCCGGCGAACAAGAGCGACGCAAAAAACGGATGCACTTGTCCGAGCGACCCGAAGGCTCCGTTCAAGTATTCGCCGACCGCCCGGCCGAAGAACGTGGCGTCATAACGGGGGAACGAGAGCAGGGTCCCCCGGCGTCCAGCGGCCTGCAGATGAGTCAGCAGCCGCTGCGCCTGCGTCCCTTTGCCGGATCCGTCGATTCCTTCGATGGCGACGAGATAACCCACGCGATTACAGCCTGAATGTTGAGGCCCGAAGACAAGGTTCGAATGAAAAAGAAAGCCCGGCGCCGTTCAGGCCCGGATGGCAAACAAACAATCTCGCGACTCGCTCTGTCCGACGGCGGTCACGAACTGCCCCAGATCGTTCGCGTCGCCCGGCAGCTCAACGGGGACGTAGCGGCGATCCGTCCCCCGGACATAACCGGGGCGTGCCAGCACGCCTTGTTCGACCAGCACTTCCAGCCGCTCGTTTTCGAGCGTTCGGTAGTACTCTTCGGCCAGCTCGCGCTCCAACTCGCTCAGACGCGAAACCCGCTCGCGAATCACGGCCGGAGGGAGCGCGTCGGCGAACGTGGCGGCCTTAGTGCCGGCGCGGGCGCTAAACGGAAAGACGTGCACCTTGACGAAGCCGACGCGGCGGCAGGCCTCGGCCGAAAGCTCAAAGTCGGCCTCCGTCTCGCCCGGAAAACCGACGATCATGTCGGTGGTGAAGGCCGGCCGATCGAGTCGCTCCTTCATGCGAGCGATCTTTTCCAGGAAGCGGGCGATTGAGTACCGCCGCCGCATTCGCCGCAGCACGTGATCCGAGCCGCTCTGCAGGGCCGGGTGAAACTGGGGGCAGAGGTGCTCGCAGTCGGCCGCGGCGGAGATGAAGTCGTCATTAATTTCGGCCGCTTCCACGCTCGACAGCCGCATCCGCCAATTGCCGGGGATGCGATCGAGGCGGCGAAACAAGTGCCAGAGACGAAACGGAGCCCGGCCCGAGCGGCCGCGCGTCGAGTCGACGCCGTAGTGGCCGACATGGATGCCGCAGATCACGATTTCGCGGTAGCCGTTGCCGACGAGCCGCCGGACCTCGTCCTCGATGTCGTCGGGCGAGCGGCTGGCAAGCCCCGGCCGGACGTGCGGAATGATGCAGTAGGTGCACTTGAGGATGCAGCCATCCTGGACTTTGACGTACGCGCGTTTGCGGCCCTCGAACTGGCTGATGCCGCGGGGCATGTCGACGATACCCAGTCGGCCGAGCACGTCGGGCAGCTCGCGCTTGTCGCGGACCACCTCGAAGACGCCGGGCAAGTTTGCCACGGCCTGCGGATCGCGGGTGGCATAGCAACCCATCACGATCGTCCGCGTGCCGGGATTGTGCCGGGCCAGTTGCCGCACGACCTGCCGCGACTTGGAGTCCCCCGTGCCGGTGACCGTGCACGTATTGACGACGCACAAGTCGGCCGTTTCGTCCTCTTGGGCCTCGCGGTAGCCGTGACGCGTGAGGGCCTCCTTCACGAGCTGTGTCTCGTACTGGTTGACCTTGCAGCCCAAAGTCACGAGGCGGCACGTGCGGAGCTGCGTCGGCGATTCCATGGGAGCTCAGGCCCTATCAAATGATTGGAATCGCCGGGTGATTGGAGTCCGAACGCGCAACTACCGCGGCCGGCCGCCATCGTGGCGTGGTTCGCGGGGGCCGCCCTCGTCGCGGCGGCCCTCGGGGCGCTTATGAACGAGGAATGAGATGGCCTCTTCCCACGTCGGCACGTTGCGATAGACCCGCGGGGCGTTTTCGTCCCCCTCTTCGTCTTCGGCGGTCAGCTCGGATTCGCCGGTCAGGTCGCCCGAGTCTTCATCCAGGTCTCCATCGTCCTCGTCGTCGTCATCTGGCTCGTCGGAGAGGTCGGGCGGCTCGGGGGCACCGGCACCGCTCGGTCGACCGGGCGCTCGCTCTTCGCGCGGGCCACTGCGGTCGCCCGATCCACGACGGCCGCGGCGTCGACGTCGTCGGCGACGGCGCGGGGCGCCCTCTGCGTCTTCGGATTCACCTTCGGCGCCGGCTTCGTCCCGCTCTTCAATTGCCCCCTCGTCGAGTGCGGGTTCATCGAGTGCGGACTCGTCGCCAAATTCGGAGAGGTCTTCGGACACGACTTCCGTGTCCTCCTCTTCGAACAGCTCGGGCTCCGATTCTTCGCGCGGTCCTTCGTCGCTCACAAGCCTCTCCCGATCCATCGGTCCTGCGGGTTTTTCACGTCGCGAGCGCGAACGTCGCCGCCGGCGCCTGCGCCGGGGCGGCCGGGCGCCGCCTTCCCTGGGTTGCTCGGCATCGCCCGCGGCCTCTCCGCCCTCGTCGATCTCCTCGACTTCGTCGCGTTCGGCCGCGTCTGATTCGCCCCACTCGTCCTGTGGACGTTCGCCCGCCGACTCTCGCCGCTGTTCGCCGCGATCCTCGGCAAAGTCGCGCGAGGCGCGTCCCGCGTCGGAGCGCGTGCCGCCCGATCGTTCTCCACCCGATCGCTCGTGTCCGGGTCGTTCGGCACCGCTGTCGGACTCGAGCAGACCGGCACCAAAGTCATCACCCGTATCCGAGGCCGGCGGAGCCGACCGCGGTGACTCGGCGCGGCCCGACCTTTGTGGTCCGCGCTCGGCCGGGCGGCCTTCGCCGCGCGAGCCTTCCGATCGCGGCCGTTCGCCGCGACGTCCTTCGGAGCGATGCCCGCCCTCCGTGCGAGGGCCCCCTTCGGATCGACCGCCCCCTTCGGGGCGTTGTCCGTGCGCCGGGCGTGGCGGCCGTTCCTCACGGGCTCCTTCGTCGGCGGGCCGCTCCTGTCGCGAGCCTTCCGAGCGAGATTCACCGCCGCGAGAGCGTTCGCCCCGTTCGTGGCGACGACCGCCCGAGTCGCGTCGACCGGGTCCGCGTTCACCACGCCCGCCCCCGCCCCCTCGACCGGCGCCGCTGCGTCCACCGCTGCCGCCGCGACCGCCACCGCTGCGTCCGCCGCCACCGCGACGGCCACCCTGATCGCGGCGCTCACCGCGATCGTGCGACGATTCCGGGTGCTCTTCACTCCATTGCCAGTTCTTCAGGGGATCCCAATACGCGTCCTCCTCGTCAGAGGCCGGCGCCTCGCCGGAGGACTCGTCCGACTCGCCGCCCGACGTCTCTTGGTGGCCGCGTTCCCCGCGCTCGGGTTTCTCGCGGCCGCGTTCCTCATGGCCCTGTGCTTCACGCCCATGTTCTTCGCGACGGTGCGGCGTCTCTTCGGGCTCGTCATGGTCGAACTCGTCGGACGCGGCTTCACCGACCGGTTCGGGATCGCGTGGGGCGCCGAACGGGGCTTCCAGATCGAGGTCGGCTCCAAAGTCGTCGGCAGCCGGCGGCGGAGTGCGCTTTTTGTGTGGCGGACGGGATGGACCGCGCTCCCCGCGCGGTGATTCGGATCGACCGCGCTCCGGGCGTCCCGACTCTCGACGCGGCTCGCCGCCCTGGCGTTCTCCGCCCGCACTGACCGGGCGGGACGATTCGGCTGCCGGGGTTGCCGGTTTGGGTTCCGCCGCCGGCGTCGGCGACGGTTCGTCCAGCAGCAGGTCTTCGGAGGAAATCTGGGCGTCGGCTGCCGACTTTCCCAGATCGATGCCGAACAAATCTTCGGCCAGGGTTTCCCAGGAGTCGTCTTCGCCGCCAGAGCCGGCGCGCAACGGATCGGCGTTCATAAAGCGTTGATCACGATCGATAAGCGAACTCGCGGCAAAGCGTCTCGGAGAAAGCGTCGAGACTCGCCGCGACCGAACAGCACTAGCCGGAAAATAACAGGCGCCACCGCTGCTTTCAAGCTGAGGCGATTTGGCCTACTTGTCGCCGGCTCCCACCGACTCGGGCACACGCTCTGTAGCCGCGGGTTCAAATCCTCCCGCCGCCTTGAGCTGGCCCTCGAACATCCGGGCGACTTTTCGCAGGAACCACTGCGGATTCAGCCGTTTGAGATACCAGTTGAAACGGGCCTCGAACGGGACCATGACGTAGAGCTGTTTGCGCTCCATCGCTCGGATCGCCGCGTCGGCCACGTAGTCCGCCGTCATCTTGGCAGTGGCAAACCCCTTCTGAAAGAGTTTTCGCTCTTCCGGCTGGCACCAGCGGGATTTGTCCAGCAAGTTCGTGCGAAAGACCGATGGGCAAACGGCGGTCACGCCCACATTGTGCGGCAACAGCTCGCCATACAAGGTCTCGGACAGGGCCAGCATGCCCGCCTTGGTGACATTGTAGGCCCCCATGGTCGGGGCCGATGCGATCGCCGCCAACGAGCACGTATTGATGATATGCGCCCCGCGAGGATTGGCCTTAAGCCATTCGACGAAGGTGTGGCAACCGTTGATGCCGTTCCACAGGTTGATGTCGACGATCCAATGCCAATTTTCGATCGAGTAGTCGCCGACCCGGCCCGACCCGGCGACCCCGGCGTTATTGACCAGCAGGTCGAGCTGCGGCCAGCGAGCCTGCAGTCGCTCGTGCAGGGCCCGCCATTCTTCGATGCTGCGGACGTCGAGATGCTCGACGAAACCGTCGCCCCCCGCCTGGCGGACGAGCCGCAGCGTCTCTTCGTTGGCCGTATCGTTGACGTCGGCCAGGCACAGGTTCCAACCGTCGCGTGCCAGCCGCAGCGCGATCGCGCGTCCCAAACCGCTGGCGGAGCCGGTAATCAGCCCCGTCTTTCGCTGTTTGCCATCTTCGAGGGGCATGGGAGATCTTTCGTTGATGGGTTGGTCGGAAGCGCGCGATCGATCGGACTACTTGGTTGCCAGATGTTCGGGCGGGGCGTTCTTGGCGACGAGTTTCAGAATGTTGTCGATCAGGATCTCGCCCGTGTTCTCTCCCAGTGACGTCCGCGACACGTAGTCGTACCGCGGGAAGCTGTGAAAATCGACCCGCGTCAGGATGTAGCCGAAGGCATCGTTGGTCAGCCCAAACAGCAGGTTGTTCTCCCCCTTCATTTTTCGTTTGAGATAAAACCCGATGTTCGGCAGCGCCTCACCGGGAATCGTGGCGATCTGCGCGTTCCCCAGGTTGATCAGATTGAGACGGCAGGTCACGCTGTGGTTGGCGTCGTTGTGCGGATACTTGAGCGGCGAGCCGACCGTGATGGCCCACATCAGCGGGTTGTCGATGGGAAACTCGACGTTGAGCGAGTCGCACACCAGTTGAGGATTGTCCTGCACGGTCGCGTTCTTGACGATCCGTTGGGCCTCGTCGGCCATCAAGTGACCGATCCGCAGGCATTCGTCCCAAGTGCGGGCGTCGTTCCAAACTCCCTCGATCAGGCTCCGCGGCTTGTCGAGCAGCCGATTGTCGGCAGTGATCATCCCCCCCTGCGCCCCGTTCATGAAGATGGCCATGCCGCCCGCGTCGGCTTCGAGCTTGTCGCACAACGGGCCGACCAGATCGGGACTACAGAAGCCGACCTCATTCCCCAGCACCTCAGGGTGGATCGCATAGTTGACCAGCGTGACGAGGTTCTTGCCGTCGGCGGCCGACTGGGCCTGGATCACGCTCATTCGTTTGTCGTAAAGCTGCGGGGCGTAGTAGTTGTAGGCGATCTTTCCCTTGGCTTCGCCCGTGGCGATCTTGAGGTGGCACGGAACGAGGTGATCGAGGGCTTCGTTGAGAGCCTCGGCCGCCTTGTCGCAAACGAACTCCATGTAGTGCAGGTCGCCGGTGTGGCCGCCATTGCCGTCGGGGAAGCCGTAGCAATCGGGCGCGCTGTGCGTGTGCGTCGAGCCGATGAGAATGTTCTTCGCCGGGATGCGGCTGACCCGCTCACGAATGCGGTCCCCCAGCACGCTAGGAAAGCCGATGTTGTCGACGCTGACAATGCCGACCGTGACGTCGCCTTTCCGCAGGACGACGGCCCGCGTCATCAGGTCGCCCCGTTTGTCATGCACCGGATGCGGGCGGCCGATCCCTCCCGACACCGGCAGCAGCGGATTGGGCGTAATCACGCGTTTGGCTGCGCCGACCAGGATGTCTGCGCGGGTTGTCGAAAGCGGGCTTGCGGCAAAAGTCAGTGCCAGGGCGAACCCGAATACGAGGCCACGTCTCGAATGAATCACGGTAGGTGCCAACTCCTGGAAGGGATCTGAGCGAGCCCGGGACGGGGACTGCGTCGGCCGCAGCGGCGACGGCTTAGAGACGAAATCAGGACATCTCCAGCCTACGAAAGCCGGCCGCAGCACGCCAGCAACAGCCGACGAAACACGGAATCGCCGGCGTTGGCGGTGAAGGTGCGTGAAAAGGGGAGACTGCTCGCTAAGATAGCCGTCGGAGCCGTAGCTCAATCGGTTAGAGCAGCGGACTCATAATCCGTTGGTTCTGGGTTCGAGTCCCAGCGGCTCCACTCGACAGAGTAAAGACTTGTGGCGATTGGTGAGTGGTGAGTGGTGAGCGGTAGTGCCGTTCCTACTCCATTCCTAGTAAACGGCTCTTGGAAGTCCCGCGATCGCTAAGCGGAATGGATGGCTGATCGGGGCGTGTGACGAGAGGAAACAAGGCGCCGAACCACCAGCTGCAACGCCAGGGTGTCGGTTGCTTATGCCGACGATGGAACTGCCCCTTCCTCAAAGGAAGCCCCACTATCCCTCCGCGGTCACGAGCACGCAATCTCGGTTCGCGGTCTGCACGTGTCGGCCTTTTGTTTTCTCGCGGCCCCAACTGAGCGGTCGCGATGCTCGCGCCCTGCTGTGCCAAGGCGCGGTCATCGGGATCGCCTCAAGTTTCTTGCGGGATCGATCCGCTTTCGCGGAGCTTGTCGACGTAGCGCAAGCGGGCCGCTTGGCTCCAGAGCGGCGGCAGCCCGACCTTCCGACGTTTCCCGGCCCTCGGCGTCGAGTTGGTAGGCTCCCGTTCTGAAACGATCGGCGAGCGCCCTGGCGAAGTTTTCCGTTCGGCCGCGGCGTCTCGTCGTGCCCGTCTCGAGCGGCGTTGTCCTGAATGCGATCACCATATGAATGGTTCCTGTCCGCAACCTAGAACTTGGCCCTTTCACTTCTAGCCTTTGCTCGCGAGAAGCGGGGGCAGCAACGCGACCACGATAACGGCATGCAGGATGGCGACAGGCCACAGCAGATAGCCGTGGGCAGCCGTGACTACGCCCACCCAAGCGACCAGGATCGCCACCCCTGCATTAAAGACAAAAAGCCCGCCCACTGCATTGCGGCGCGATTCCCAGTCCTTCGAAGGCAGAGAGGCGATTCCTAGACCCAAGAGGCCAACCCCGAGCCAGCGCGCAAGCGGCATGGCTATGCCCTCGGGCTTCGTGTCGAACAGCAATACACAGAGAACATCCGGTGCTGCAATGAAAGCGACACCCACGACGATTTCGAGCCAAGCTGACGCCATGACGACGTATCGGTGCGCCATCTTTTTCCTTTCGCATGAACTCAAACTGGACGGCTCGCCCTTGGAATGCCAAAGCAAGGGTACAAGAGTCGTGGTTGACGACAAGGCCGAAGGGATGCACTGGGCCGCTCCAGCGCCTCGAATTTCCCAGGGGCTTTTGGCCGTCCGACTTTTGGAACCGTCCCCCGCTCCCGGTACAATCGCGGCATGCTTCGGCTCTTTGGGCTGCTTTTCGGCCTTCCAGTCCTGTTGATCGGCACCATCTGCATCGGCGTCGCTCTATCTGGCGTGATTGGGAATGCTCTTAACAAAGACCCCAACTCCCACGCGATAGGGGCCTTCCCGGTGTTCGCGCTCTACGGCTTGCCGTTCGTGTGGCTCGGTTACCGGCTTGTCTTCACAAGACCCGTCAAGCCATCCATGCCCAAGTTTAAGCGTCCGAAACGCTCAAGCTGACCCGCTCCCAGTACAATCGTGGCATGAGCGACGAACCGAAGAAGTCCGACGCAATCGAAGGGCGCTGGCAACCGGTTGCGGTCGTCAGCCTCGAGAAGCCCGAGAAACCAGAACGCCCCCGATCGGCAGTGAACGCCGTCTGGGATTTCGGCCTCATAATTGCAATGGCCGTAGTCTGCACGGCTTGGATCTTTCACATGACATCGGGCAACTCCCCCAATGTGCGCTACTTCGTAGCCGCACTGTTCGGTGCTTGCCAGATCCTAGAAATCGCCCGTGGGGTCAGATACTGGATGTCGCGCCCCCGCGCCTAGCCCGCCCCGTTCCGTTGTGCAGCCGGGCGTTCTGTTGTGCAAAACGGTTCCGTTGTGCAAAGCCGGCGTCACCCCCAAAACGGAAACATTCAGCAGCATCAATGGTCAGCGCAGCGGAGAGACCACGAGCCACGTAGCGTTGCGGCAGTGCGGAAGCGAATGCGGCAGGGACGGGTGGGGATAGTTGGCTGGAGCGAAGAGCGGGAGAGCGTGTGCGAGGTCGTGGAGACGGCCGAGAGTGTGCCGAAGAGAAGCGAGGCGTTGACGGGGAAATCAAACTCGCACGATGCGAACTTGGAAGCCGAGAGCGGCACCAAATTGGGAATCTTTCGATTGCCTCTCCGGTAGATGCTATTGGCCTGCCGAGACGCCAGCCCAAACCCATGATGCCATCATGGCATGATTTGGTTTTGCCTACGGTAAGCGACCATCAAGAGCGGCATTACGTCTGGTCGCTGGTCAGCGCACCAAGGACCTCCGCAGGCCCCCAACCCTTGCGGCGTCGGTTCTTGCCGTGCGCACGGGCTGACTCTTCGGTCTATGCGCCCGCTGCCCTGCAAAGCCCCAGAGAGCGCGGCTCGGCTGACGCGCCGTTCCCACCCCATTCCCACCACGCTAGGCTACGCTGGTCTCGTGGTGACTACGCTCGGCAGCGAGAATGCCGGGGATTACCGCTGCGATTCGTAGCCTGCCGATTCCTTGGATAGCCCTACACCAAACTCATAATCCGTTGGTTCTGGGTTCGAGTCCCAGCGGCTCCATATTTTTTCATTCCACGCCGAGCCACCTGCACCTACGCAGGCGCGAAGAATCGAGTCCTCGTCAACCGAGTCGGATCGCTCGTGTGGCGCCGCCTCGTTCCTATTCATCTGGCCGACTGATATCGGAAAGGATTTTCTTTTCGATCATCAGTCCAAGGTCGAGCAACTTTGAGCGAAGAGTCGTCCGGGAGATGCCTAAGAGCTTGCTCGCCTGCGCCTGGCTTCCTTTGACGTGACGCAGGACCGCTTCCAGAACCACGCGGTCGACCACCGCGGCGACTTTATCGTAAATGTCCGGCTCGCCCCCGCGCAGCAAGGCCGAGACCAGTTCGGTCAGCTCGACCAGTTGCGGATCCGACTCGGGTTTGGGCGAGCGGGCGAGGGCATCGCCCCGCAGATGTTCCGGCAGGCAATCCGCGGTAATCACTTCCCCGGCCGACTGAACGTAGGCGTGGCGAATGGCGCTCTGAAGTTCGCGGACATTCCCCGGCCAAGTGTACTCTTCCAACAGCCGTAGTGCATCAGGGGCGATTGAGGTGACGCGCTTCCCCAAACGGCGGCACAGCACCTTCAAAAAGTGCGCGACGAACCGAGGAAGGTCGTCACGGCGCTCGCGGAGCGGTGGAACCCGAATCGTGAAGACCTTCAGACGGTAGAGCAAATCCTCGCGAAAGCGTCCGGCGACGGCCTTGTCCTCGAGATTCTGGTTGGTCGCCGCGAGCACGCGCACGTCGGTGCGGACCGTCTCGTCACCGCCCAGGCGCTCGAATTTCTGCTCTTGCAGCAGCCGCAGCAGCTTGGGCTGCGTGCCCAGCGCCATGTCGCCGATTTCGTCGAGGAAGAGCGTCCCCTGGTCAGCCTGCTCGAACTTGCCAACGCGGCGACGATCGGCTCCGGTGAAAGCGCCCTTCTCGTGGCCGAATAACTCGCTTTCGAGGATGCCTTCCGGAATTGCGGCACAATTGATCGCCAGAAACGGCTTCTCCGCGCGCCGGCTGTGCTGGTAGATCGCGCGGGCCACCAGCTCCTTGCCCGTGCCGCTCTCGCCTTGAATCAACACCGGCACGTCGAGGGGAGCGACCCGGCCGATGGCCTTATAGACCTCGCGCATGGCCGGCGTCTCGCCGATAATGCGGTCGACGCTGTCGTCGTCGGCCGGATCGTCTTCGGCAATCACGGCCGGCACGCGCCGCAAATGGCTGATCTCGACGGCCTTGCCCACTAGCGAGCGCAGCTGGCGAAAATCGGCCGGCTTGAGCAGATACTCGAAGGCGCCCCGCTTCATGGCCTCGATGGCCGTCTCGGTGGTGCCGTAGGCGGTGAGAATGATGACCGGCAGCCGCGAATCGATCCGTCGAATTTCGTCGAAAGCGTCGAGGCCTGACATGTCGGGCAGGCGAACGTCAAGGATCACAGCGTCCGGGTGCTGGTTACGCACCAGATCGATCCCCTCTCCGCCGGTAGACGCGGTAACGACTTGCAGCCAGTCCGACTGGAGGCTCTTCTTCAGGGAGTACTGCACGTTCGGCTCGTCGTCGACGACCAGCAGTCGGGCGATCGCTTGTCGGTCCATGAGGGCGGCCGGAATCGTGTTGGTGACGTTCTCTCTCAGCAAACTTGGCGACTTCATCTCGGTGCAATCCCCCAAAGGCTCGACTCCCGCGGTCACTCCGATCCCGCGAAGCGGGCTACTTCGGCAGAAGGCGACGATCCTTTCCGCGACGGAGAGGGGCATTCGCGGCTTGGGAGCGTGACTCTGAGAGAGCGTTCTAGTGCGCCATGCCCCCCCCGCCGGGCGGCTGGCGGCTGCCGTAGAAGCTGTAGAGCACGGGCATCAAGTAGCGGTCGACGAACAGCGTCAACGTCATGCCGCCCACCACGACGATGGCCAGCGGCTTTTGCGTCTGCGAGCCGATCTTTGTCGACAGGGCCGCGGGCAAGAGTCCCAAGATGGCCGTCATGGCCGTGATCATCACGGGTCTCACCCGCTTGGCGGCCCCCTGTACGATCGCCTCTCTCAGGGGCAATCCCTCGGCGCGAAGCGCATTGAAGTACGAGATCATGAGCAGCCCCTCCATCACGGCGATGCCGAAGAGCGAGACGAAGCCGACGGCGGCCGAAACGCTGAAATTTGTGCCGGTGAGGTACAGGGCCCAGATGCCGCCGACCGCCACGTCGAAGACATTGGTGAGCACGACAACCGCGTCCATAAACGACTTGAAGCAGGCGTAGAGCAGAATGACGATCAGCGTGAGCGAAATTGGGACGATAAACAGCAGCCGCCCCATGGCATCCTGCATCTGCTCGAACTCGCCGCTCCAGACCGTATAGTAAGGGGCCTCGAAGAGGTGCTTGGTGCGTTGCTCGGCTTCATCGACGGCGCTCCCGAGGTCGCGGTCGCGAACGCCGAACTTGATGGCGATCATCCGCTTGTTTTGCTCGCGATAGATGGTCGACGCGCCATGGTGTTCGAATTGGCCCGACTCGTCGGGGTCGCCGTCCTCGCCGACCGGCGACACCACGTCGCGGATCCGCAACCGCGGTGCCTGCGCGCTGATTGGGTTGGTGGTGTTGGCTTGGGTTCCGACTGTCGAGGCCGGCGCCAGACCCGTCCCCTGGGCGGTCGGGACGACGTTTGGACCTTGGTTCAACACCACCGTGTTGTTGATGATGTCGACCGGGATATCCAGGATGTCGGTCTCGCTGCTTCGCAGCCGCTTGGGCCACCGCACCGAGATGTCGAACAGCTTCTCTCCTTCGACCATTTGCGACAGAGCCGCGGCCCCCAGGGCGCTATTCACCACGTTGTTGACGTCGGCCGTGCTCACTCCCCAGCGCTGGCACTTGATCGGGTCAACGCGGAACTGCAGGTGCGACTGGCCTCGGATATGGAAGATGCCGACGTCCACAAGCCCGGGCACCTGCTCCAAGATTTCCTTGGATTGCTCGGCCAGGGACTCTAACTTGTCCAGGTCCGGTCCGAAGATCTTCATCGAGTTGTCGCCCTTGATCCCGGAGAGCGCCTCCATCACGTTGTCGCGGATGTTCTGCGAGAAGTTCCAGACAATGCCCGGCAGCTTCCGCATCAGCTCGGCATCCATGTCCGCGACGAGCTCCTCTTTGGTGCGGGCCCGCATCGGGCCCCAGATCCAGCGCCGCCAGCCGGACTGCTTGACCGTTTTCGGCCAGTCTTTTTCAGGCCGCAGCGGGATGAAATATTCGCTGTTCTCATAGCCAGCCGTGTCGGTGGCATCGTCGGGCCGGCCGAGTTGGTTGACGATCGATTCGACCTCGGGGTAGGTGGCCATGATGGCCTCGGCCTGTTCCGAAAGCTTTTTGTGGCGCTCCAGCGAGGTGTTCAAGGGCGCGGTGCCGCGAATCCACAGGTTCCCCTCCTCGAGGGCCGGCATGAACTCGCGCCCCAGACCGGGGATCAACGAGGCCGTGTATCCGATCAAACCGGTCATCAGCAATACGGTCAGATAGGGGTGATCCAAACAGACGTTGAGCTGCCAGATGTAGCGTCGCTTCAGAAAGCGAACGAGGATGTTTTCGTGCGTCGGCTTGAAGTGCTTGAACATGAACATGCACAGCACGGGAGTCAGCGTGAGGGCCAGGATGAGCGCGCCGCCCAACGCGAAGGCATACGTTTGGGCCATCGGCCGGAAAAGCTCTCCCTCCGCCCCCTGCATCGTGAACAAGGGGATGAATGCGCAGACCATGATCAGCGTGGAGAACAGGAGCGCGCCGTCGATCTCCCGCACGAAACGCAGGATCCGCTCTTTCATGGGCAGCTCGGGATAGTTGCCTGCGGCCAGGTTGCGGTAGATGTTTTCGACCATGATCACGGAGGAGTCGACGATGATGCCGAAGTCCACCGCTCCGATCGACAGCAGGTTCGCCGACTTGCCCCGCACGTAGAGGACCGTGAAGGCAAACAAGAGGGCCAGCGGAATGTTGATGGCGACGATGATGGCTGTGCGGATGTTATTGACGAACATGAACAGGATGGCGACGACGAGGCCGATCCCCATCATCAGGTTTTCGGTCACCGTGTCGGTCGTGACCTGCAGCAGCTCGCTGCGGTCGTAATAGCAATCGGCCGTTGTGCCGGGGAGCATCCGGCCCCGGTCGGGGTCGTTGAGCTCCGCAACCTTGGCTTTGACGTCCTTCACCGCCGGCAAAGTGTCTTCGTTCTTGCGCAGAAGGACGATGCATTCCACGACGTCGCGCTCACTGTGGCCATACGCCGGCTCGGCAATCGAGTGGGTCGAGCGGGGGGGGCGAGGTTGATCCGGCCTCCAGTAGGCAACCGCTCCGAGACGCGTGCGGTGGCTGACGACGACCCCTTGCTTCCCCAGCTCTCCCTCGTCGGAAATTCGCCCACCTTCAACCACGTCTTCCACGCGGACCGGCTGGTTGTTGACCGAAGTGATCACCAGCGCTCGGATGTCGCGAATGCGGCGACGCTCCTCCGCGCGGAGGATCTTCGCGACCTGCGCCGGATCCTTCTTTCCCAGCACCTTTGTCACCGGGTCTGCGCCCGCTCCGAACAGTCCGACGCTGCGGACTGTCATCGCCACCTCGCCCTCGTTGACGTAGTCGCCGCCGACCGTCGCGTTGCTGTTCGTAATCGCGTTTTGCAACTGCATCAGGGTGACGCCGTAGCGCCGCAGCCGGTCCGGGTCGGGCTGGATTTCATAGCGCCGCACGGTGCCGCCGAAGCTTCCCACGTCTACGATCCGCTGCACGGTGCGGAACTCGCGTTCCATCACCCAGTCTTCCTCGGCCTTGAGGTCGTTGAGCGTGTAGAATTCCTTGCCGCGCGCATCCTTGGGGCTGAAGATCACGTAGCGGTAGATCTCACCGCAGGGAGATTCGGGCGAGATCTGCGGACTCACGTTGGGCGGCAGCGGCTGCGCGATCGTGGAGATCCTGTTGATCACTTCCTGCCGGCCCGCCTCGTACGTCCACTTGTCGCCGTATTCCCAATTCATCTTCAGGTCGCTCAGGCCGAAGAGCGACTTGCTGTGGATGACCTTGATGCCGGGCATGCCGGCGAACGTCACCTCGAGCGGGACGGTGACTTGCCGCTCGATCTCTTCGGCCGAGGCGCCGGGCATCTGCGCAAAGACCTCGACAATCGCGGGCGCCGGGTCGGGATACGCCTCGACGTTGACATGCAGGAACGAGAAGATTCCCACGCCCGCCAGCGTGATCGCCAGTGCGATCACGACCACCGGGTTATCCAATGCCCATTCAATGAGCCTACGAAGCATGATCGATTCTCCCTGGCAGACCTGAGCCGACCGCGGCTTGACTCTTCATGCTCGGCTCGGCCGTCTAACAACCCTGAGGCTCGAACTCGCCGACGTCGCACCGAAGGGAGCTCGCCGAAGCCTTGGGGTAGAAATCACAGTGGGGCACCCCGGCTGGGGCTCGATTCCGTTATCGGTTCTTGCCCGCCTGGGCGGTCTTGACCCGTGCTTCCGATTCTCGGTCGAGCACAACGGCCTTGAGCTCGTTGACGGCCGTGCCCAGGATCCGTTCGCCGGGCCGCAGGGGCTCCTTGGGGAGCATCCCGAGTGCGGCATCCTCGGGCGTGAGGGCTTCCCCCTTGGCGAACGGCTTGCTGCGGACGAAGACCCTGTTCTCGAAACGGTGCGTCAATGCGACGCGCCGCATCGTGTACTGCTGCTTCGCCGCATCCGTTTCCACGAAGACAACGGTCTGCAGGCCATCTTCGATCATGGCGTCGATCGGGATCTCGACGACGTCTTCGGGAGCCGGCAGCTCAACCGTCGCCTTGATGAACTGTCCGCCCCGCAACTTGGCCTGCTTGTTCTCGATGTAGCCCTTCACGACGGCCGTATGTTGGTTGGGATCGATCAGGTAGCTGATGTCATCGATGTACCCCGGCATGGGCGGGCTGCCGACCGTCCTTACCGTCCACGGGATGAGACCGTGCGACGATTCCTGCAGTGCCTCCAGCAGGGGCAAGTCATCCTCGGGACAATTGGCGGTGATAAACAGCTTGCCCAAGTCGGCGACCTGGAAGAGATTCGTGGTGTTGTCCACGACGATTTCCTGCACCGTCAGGTTCCGCTCGATGACGACGCCGTCGGCCGGAGCCTTGATTTCGACCCGCGCCCAGCGCTCGAACTCTGACCTGTCGTGCAGCCGCAGCTTCTTTTGTGCGTCCTCGGGCTTGACGGCCTCCGCTTCCTTCCGCAGAGCCTGAATGTCTTCTTCCGGAATTCCCCATGCCCTCAGCATGCTCACGGCCCGTTCGATCGCATTGATGTCTCCGATGACGGTGCGCTGCTGGGTCCAGAGCATAATGTCGGGCACGATCGCCGCTTTGGCCTCCCAGCGTTTCATGATCTGGTCGTCGAGCTTGAGCTGGTAGATGGCATCGACCAGATCATTCTTCTTGTTCCCGACGTCCACGCTGTAGAAGGTCGCCAGCAAGTTGCCTTTGATGACCTTGTCCCCCGAACGGATCTCCCGAAAGACGGTTCCGGGCTTCCCGCTCTTGCGCGGATCCTCCTGCATTTGTCCGATCTCAACGCACTCGGCCGAGGACGGCGAAGGGGCGAAACGCGCTCGCATCCGAAAAATCTTTGTCGGATCGAGGGCCGTCGAACCGGGCATTTCCAGCGGCCGCGTCCGCTCGGGCACCTTTGCCACCGCGATCAAATCGACCCCGTCCTTCCGGATGCCGAGCGATGTGCGAACGTCTTCCGGCAAAAAGAGCGTATGCGGTTTGTCTGGCACCAGCTCGATGGAGTCGGTCGAAGCCGACTTGTCCCCACCCACGTTCTTTGCCGCCGCAGGCTTTTCTTCCTCCGCGGCCGCGGAGGGCCGAATCACTCCGTTCGCAGCGACGAATCCCACCACCAAGACCACGCCGAGAAGCAAGGCGCCGACGACTTTTGATGACTTCGATTCAAAGAGACCCATGACGAATTCCTTAGCAGTTCGTAATGCGGACCCGGGCTTTGGAAGGGACGTGGGAAGGTTTGGAGACCGCTCTGTCGCGGCCGGTTCAAACCTCGCGGCGGGTGCCGGCGATTTGGCGTCGTTCAACGTTGCTGCGACCGCCCAGCGTAGATCGGGCAGGCCCAGTGACTTGTTCAGCAGCCGGATGGCCGGCCAGTTCGGAAAATCCTTGTTCTTAGACCACGAGTTCGTCAGCAAAATCACAGGCAATGTGGCGTTCTGTCGGCGCGCCGTCTGCGCCACTTGCAGGCTCGTTCCGTCTTTCAAAAAAGCGTCGAGGATGACTAGCTGCGGCAAGCGCTCGTTGATGAGTTCTAGTGCCTGCGACGTGCTGAGAGCACGGCTGACTTCGTAGCCATCCCGACTGAGAATTCGGCACAGCACGTCACAAAGGACTGGATCATCTTCAACGACTAAGATGGTCGCGGCACCGGTCTCGCGACACTTTGGGTCGGCAGCGGGTGCACCGTTCGAGCCTGATGATGCAGTGGCCACCGCAAGCATTTGTGGCTGCATTCGCATTTCGTGTGCCCTGATCCGAGGCAACTCCGCGCGAATGCCGAAACTCAAGCCGACCTAACGAGATGTGCGTTCAGATGTCCGAAAATCCATGGGCTCGAGATGCCGCGACGAATTCTGGGATCTAACCCTCGCGATCAACATCTCTCCACACGCACTCCACATTCTGGCCACGAAGACCAATTTTTCGGCGGCTGTAGAAGCCCTCCGCCGAAGTGGGTTGTCGTCGCCGATTCGGCCGAAGGCCGCGCCTTGGGGGAAGCCACGCGCCCTCCAGGGAGGGGCCGTGCGCATGATCGCAACGGGAAGACAAGGCGGGGCGAGAACGAGGCCCAATTACGCGGCGCGGCGGGCATTACTCAATTGGGGCGCTCGGTCGCATACCATCTTCCGTGCGGCGGCCAATGCGCGGCCGATGGCGGCTCGGCGATAGTCCCACTCGGGCTCCGGTCCGGGCCGCTGAATGAGCATCGTGGCGTTGGCCTCGAATAGCAGAATCTCGCCGTCGCGCCCCAAGCCGAAATCGATGCCCGCGTAATCGAGGCCGAGCGAGTCGGCAATCTGTTCCAGGGCTCGCAGAGTTTGAGAGCCCAGGACACCGGGCATGTCGTCGAGGAAGGCGGCTTCCTCGGCCTGGTGCTGTGGGTTTTGCGACATCTCGGCGCTGAAGTAATGCACCTTCCAGTTGTCCGAGATGGCCAGGTGCAGTGGATAGAGTTGGCCATCGATCGACATCACACGATATTTTCGCGCTTTGCCGTCGGCGCCGCGGGCATCGAGGTTTTCGATCGCAAGCAGCTCGTCCCCGGGCAGCGCGACGGCTGCAGTGGCGAGCGCGTCGGGCGTGTCGACGCGAACGAAATGCTGACCCATATGAAAACCCGCGCTGCGGAGCAATAAGGGGAAAGACAGCCCTCGTTGCAAAAGCACGGCGGTGCCCTCGGACCCGATTAGCAGCGGACGTGCGACGGCGACGGTCCGCGGCGAAACGATGCCCGGAAGCTGGTGGAATCGCTCGGCATTGGCGACGCGTCCGCTCGCCAACACGGCGGTGGGTGGATTGATGACCGGCGCGGTTGTCTGTGCGAGGAGGGTTGTGGCCGCGCGGAGCGCTGCACAGGAGCCGTCCACGTCGCCGATGGCATTGAAGATCAACCGGTGCGGCGGCAGCGGCTGCGACGGGTCAAAGAACTCCGTCGCCAGGGTGGTGATCGCGAAAACGCGGTTGTCGACGAGGTCGAGCCAGGGCAGGTTGCCGATTCCGGCCGACATCAGCACGAGAATCGGGATCGGCTCGGACGTTCCCCAATAGGGAAAACTTTCAAGTGGTTGCCCCGCGTATTGCCGCGCCTGATGGTGCCGGGCCCGCTCGGTATCACCGAGTGAACCAAAGACAACGGCGAGCCCGCGGTGGGCTGAGCGAAATTGTGGATCGGTCCGCAGGGCTTGCTCGTAGTGCGTGCGCGCCGTCTGCAGGTCCCCGCTTTGCACGAGCAGGTCGGCAAAGTTGGTGTGGCCGATCGGATTGCCCGGCTCGAGCGCGATGGCCGCCCGATAGGCGCGACTGGCCCCCTCGGTCACTCCCGTCCGATGGAGCAGGACGCCGAAGTTGTTGAGCGTCGAGAAGTGACGGCCATCGTGTCGCAGGATGGCAAGAAACTGAGCCTTGGCTTCGTCGACGCGGCCCAGTTCGAATAGCAGGCGGGCCCGCTCGGATCGCAGATCGGTCGAGTTGGGTTGGTCGACGAGCCGCGTATCGACCGCCGCTAAGTCGGCTTCCAGTTCGCGTCGCGTGACTGCGGACATGATGCACCTGCCGGACGTGGAGCGCGCCGTCCCTTTGCCGTCCGGTAAAGGCCCCTCGGGCCACGGCGGCGTCAGATGCTCTGTCGCCGATTTTCGCCTCGGCGCGAAGACCAATTCCCCAGCCACGGGCAGCAACACGTGGATCAGAAGAGCTTGCCCCAACAAAAAAACGCCGGGCCGAGCGATGGTGTCCGCTCCGGCCCGGCGTGTTGGTCAAGCGCGCGGCTCGTGTGCCTCGGGCGTTTGTTCGGCTAGTGTTTGGCGATGTCGTAGCAGAGCAGGTTGTCTTGATCGCGGAGGAAGAGGCGGCGGTTCACGATCACCGGGTGCGGCCAGCTTTCGGCATTGTGCGTCGGCAGCATGAACTTGCTCTGCAAGTGGTAGCTGTCCGGCGTCGCGTTGATCAGAGCCATCATGCCATCCTGGTAGCGGAAATAGAGCTCGCCGTCCGCCTCGAGCACGGCTGCCGAGCCTTGTCCGGGGCCCCGGCCGCCGTTCCAGGCGATCTTGCCCGTCTTCCAATCGAGGCAGAGGGGAAAGCCGTTGTTGTGGCCGTTACCCATGTAGATGTAGTCGCCCACCATCACCATCCCGCCGTGATGGTTTTGCACCTTGTTGCCCGGCAGGAAATAGACTTCGTGAGCGGCGACACCGCCATTCTTCGGCTTGAGCTGGAGCAAAGCGGCCCCGGCTCCGTAGCCGGTGGATGCAAAGACGTAATCGTCCTTGACGATGGGAGTCGGGATGTTGGCGACGTTGTTGGCGACGCGGTTGTAGTGCCAAAGAAACTTGCCGTCCTCCGCGCGAAACGAAACCAGGCCTTTGCCCACGATCTGAACGTATTGCTTCACGCCGGCCCCATTGCTGATCACGACCGAAGAATAGCCGGCCCCGGGCAGACCCTTGGAACCGAGGTCCTCGGGCGGCTTGCCCTTCCAGATGGGGGCTCCGGTCTTCTTGTCGAGGGCGACGACCATGGCATCGTCGGCTCCCGGCGTGCAGATGACCTTTTCACCATCGATCAGGGGCGATTCGCTGTAGCCCCAGCCGGACATCATGTGACCGTGGAAATCGTGAGGAAAATTGACATGCCAGACGACCCGGCCATCGTTCGTGTCGAGGCAGACGAACTCGCCGTTACGGTCGAGGGCGTAGAGCCGGTCGCCATCGATTGCCGGCGTGCAGTTCGGGTCGCCTGATCCGACTTGTTGCGACCAGAGCAGCTTGCCGGTCTGCTCATCGAGGCAGACGACCCGGCAGTCGCCTGTTGAGCCTCCCCGATTCTGGGCTGGCCGAGCGGCTCGTCCCTTGCCGGCCTTTTTTGCGGCCGGAGCCGGCGCGGCCGGAGCGTTGTAACTCCCCGTTTTCCCGCCGACTTGCCCCATGGTGTAAATCTTGCCGTCGACGACGGCGATGCCGGAGTAACCACCGCCTAGTCCATCCGCCTTCCATTTGAGTGGCGGTCCGTCCGTCGGCCATTTGTTAAGCAGTCCCGTGTCGGGCGAAATGTTATCGCGATTCGGGCCCTGCCACCCCGGCCAAGAGTCGGCGGCGATGAGCGGCGCGGCGATCAACAGTGTGAAGGCGAGGGAAGAAAGACCAAGGCGGATCAGGCGACGCATCGACAGAGCTCCGACGATGGTTGAGGGGGCGGGAAACGTGAACCTGCGCGGGGTTCGGTCGAGTATAGGGAGGCGAAAATTCGCACGCAACGCCTCTCGCACGCGAGCCGTCGGACCGATCGGCGACTGGAATTTGTTCCGGCCCTTTAACATCATCGACGGTTTGACCGAGAGCAATAGGAGCAAGCGCGCGTGGCGAAAGCGAAGAACCTGGTCGTCGCCCAATCGGGCGGGCCGTCGCCGGTCATCAACAACAGCCTCCGCGGCCTGATCGAAGCGGCCCGGGGCTATCCGCAGATCGGCACGATCTACGCCGGCTGGCACGGCATCGAAGGCGTGCTCAAGGAGGAACTGCTCGACCTCTCCGCGCAGCCCGCCGAGGAAATTTCTCTGTTGCGGGTGACGCCGGCGGCCGGCTCGATCGGTACCTGTCGCTACAAGCTCCGCGAAGCGCAGGAGGAGGATTTCGCACGGATTTTGGACGTCTTTCGCGCGCACGACGTCGGCTATTTCTGCTACATCGGCGGCAATGACTCGATGGACACCGCCAACAAGGTGGCCCAGTTGGCGGCCCAGCGCGGTCTCGATCTGATCGCTGTCGGCGTGCCCAAGACGATCGACAACGACGTCGGGGACAGCCAGTTCAAGCTGATCGATCACACGCCCGGCTACGGCAGCACGGCCCGCTACTGGGCGCACGCGGTGCAGTTCGCCAACGAAGAGAACGCCGGCAGCAGTCCCGCCGATCCGGTTCTGGTGCTGCAGGCCATGGGACGGAAGATCGGTTTCATCCCGGCCGCTGCCCGCCTGGCCGATCCGGGACGCGAGCTGCCGCTGCAGATCTATCTGGCCGAGCGGCCGACGACGCTCGAGCAAATCGCCGACAACGTGAGCGGGATGTTGCGGCGAGCCGGCCGCGCGATTCTGGTGGTGAGCGAAGGTCTGTCGATCGGCGATCTGGGGGCTCGCAAGGACGCCTTCGGCCATACGCAATTCAGCGCGAGCGAATTGACGGTCGCTCAGTCCCTCATCAACGCACTGAACGCGAAGGGCCTGCCGGTCAAAGGGTCGGCCCGTGCGAATGTGCCGGGAACCGACCAGCGACACAACATGATCTACGCCTCGACCGTCGACCTCGACGAGGCGTACCGCGCCGGCCAAAAGGCGGCCGAGCTGGCGGCGGCCGGCACGGGCGGCTTTATGGCGACGATCCTGCGCGAGCCGGGGCCGATCTATAACGTCCGTTACGACAAGGTGCCGCTGGCCGAAGTGGCCAATTGCGAACGCGAGTTCCCGCCCGAGTGGATCAGCGGCGACGGCACCGACGTCAGCGACGATTTCGTGCGTTACGCCCGCCCGCTGATCGGCGACGACTGGCCCAGCCTGCCCCTGGTCGACGGCCGCCTGCGCCTGGCACAATTGCAACCGCTCTTCGCCGGGCAGAAACTACCAACGTACGTCCCGCAGGCGGACCGCCGGTAAGAAACCCGAATGACGAAGCACGAATGACGAAAGAAGCACGAAGCACGAATGACGACTCGGCACATTCGGGCTTAGGTCATTCGGTCATTCCTTCGTCATTCGTGCTTCGTTCATTCAGACTTGAGGCACCCCGTGTCCGGTAACCCGTTGGATCATTTCGAGCGGCGGCATGATTTTCTGGTCGGCATCGACTCCGACGGGTGCGCGTTCGACACGATGGAGGTCAAGCACAAAGAGTGCTTCATCCCCAATATCATCCGCTTCTTTGACCTGCAGCCAATCTCCAAATTCGCCCGCGAGGCGGCCGAGTTCGTCAATTTGTATTCCAAGTGGCGGGGCATCAACCGCTTTCCCGGGCTGACCATGACGTTCGATCTCTTGCGCGATCGGCCCGAGGTCACGCGTCGCCACGTGCACGTCGCCAAGCTCGCCGGGCTCGTCGGCTGGCTCCAGCGCGAAAGCAAGCTAGGCATGCCCGCACTCGAGGTCGAGGTTGAGAAAACCAAGGATCCCGATCTGGCATTGGCCTATGCCTGGTCGCACGCCGTCAACGAGTCGATCGACGCGATGGTCCGCGGCGTGCCGCCGTTCCCGTTCGTGCGCGAGTCGCTCGACAAGCTGTCGAGCGTGGCTGACGTGATCGTCTGCTCGGCGACGCCGGGGGCCGCGCTCCAGAAAGAGTGGGAAGAACACGGCATCGCCCCTTCCGTGGCGGCCATCTGCGGCCAGGAAGTGGGCAGCAAGAAAGAAATTCTGGCCCAGGCGTCGAAAGCCGGTTACCGGCCGCAAAACGTCCTGATGATCGGCGACGCTCCCGGCGACCTGGCGGCGGCCAAAGCGGTCGGGGCGCACTTTTATCCGACCAACCCGGCCAACGAGGACGCCAGCTGGGAGCGATTTTTCCGCGAGGCCTGCGACCGGTTTCTCGCGAGCAACTACGGCGGCGAGTACGAGCAGGCGCTCGTCGCGGAGTTCGAGTCCTACCTGCCGGATCAACCGCCCTGGCACGCCGCTAAGCCGGCAAAATGATTTGGCGAGCGGCGGGTGTCAGCCCGCCGGTTCCTGAATTTTTGAATTTGAAAGACGTCGAAAGCGGTCTCGATATTAGATTCTCAAGAACCGGCGGGCTGACACCCGCCGCTCGCCGGGACGCAAACAAGGGAGCGCGGGATGGCAGAGCAAAACGACATCGGCCTGATCGGCCTGGCCGTGATGGGGCAGAATCTCGTTCTCAACATGGCCAACCGCGGCTTCTCGGTCGGGGTGTTTAATCGCACGACCAGCAAAGTCGACGAATTTCTCGCCGGTCCCGCCAAGGGGAAGTCGATCCACGGCTATCACTCGCTGCCGGAGCTGATCGCCAGCCTCAAGTCACCCCGCAAGATCATGATGATGGTCAAAGCGGGTCCGGCCGTCGACGAGCTGTTGGGAGAGCTCGAGCCGCACTTGAGCCGCGGCGACATCCTGATTGACGGCGGTAACACGCACTTTCCCGACACCGAGCGGCGCGTGAAGCAGGCGGAAGCCAAGGGCCTGCTCTACGTCGGCTCCGGCGTCTCCGGCGGCGAAGAGGGAGCGCTCAAGGGGCCGAGCATCATGCCGGGCGGCACGAGCGCGGCATGGCCGCACATCAAGACCATTTTTCAGGCGATCGCCGCCAAGGTCGGGCCCAAGGCGGATGTGCCCTGCTGCGAGTGGATCGGCGAGGGGGGTTCGGGCCACTACGTCAAAATGATCCACAACGGCATCGAATACGGAGACATGCAGCTGATCTGTGAGGCCTACTTTCTGCTCAAGCACGCGCTGGGCCTGAGCAACGACGAGCTCTACGACGTCTTCGATGCGTGGAACCGGACGGAGCTGGAAAGCTACTTGATCGAGATCACCCGCGACATCTTCAGCGTCAAGGACGGGAATGGAGGGGATTCGCTCGTCGATAAAGTGCTCGATACGGCCCAGCAGAAAGGGACCGGCAAGTGGATGAGCCAGCACGCGCTCGACCTGGGCGTGCCGACCACTCTGGTCACCGAGGCGGTCTTCGCCCGCTGTCTGTCCGCTCAGAAGGAGGCCCGCGTCCGGGCGTCGAAGGTGCTCACCGGCCCGCAGAGTTCATTTCGCGGCGACAAGCAGGCATTTATCGAAGATGTGCGGCAGGCGCTCTATGTCTCCAAGATCTCGAGCTACGCGCAGGGCTTTGTGCAGCTGGACGCGGCCGCGAAGGAGTTGGGCTGGAAGCTCAACAACGGGCAGATCGCGCTCCTGTGGCGGGGCGGCTGCATCATCCGCGCTCGCTTCCTGGAAGACATCAAAACGGCGTTCGACAAGACGCCGGGCCTCGAGAACCTGCTGCTGGATGACTTTTTCCACAAGGCGACCACGGCCGCTCAGCCAAGCTGGCGACGGGTGGTGACCACTGCCGTCGAGCTGGGGCTGCCCGTGCCCGGATTCTCCGCCGCCCTGAGCTATTACGACTCGTATCGCCGCGATCGCCTGCCGGCCAACTTGTTGCAGGCCCAGCGAGACTACTTCGGCGCGCACACGTACCAGCGCGTGGACAAACCAGGAACGTTTCACACCGACTGGCTGCACGAGCGGAAGATCAAAATGACGAAGCACGAATGACGAAGGAAGCACGAAGCCGCTGCGCGCTTAACGGTTCAGTTCAGCGCTGGTAGATCGGCAGGAAGCCGTTATCCATCTGCAGGATCGTGAGGTTGATCGACGTCGGGTAGACGGGGCCGTAGGGGCCTTCCTTCCACGCGCCGGACGCCGATTGTTTGAGCACGATCTCTTTGCTCACCCAGTCGAAGTACTTCTTCCACTTCTCGTCACCCAGGCGATACATGACCTGCGAGAAATAGTAGTGGGAGTAGTGCCAGTGGCCGAAGTAGCGGGTGGCCGAGCTGCCGGGCCAGACGTTTTTGTCGCAGTAGTCGAGCAGCTTCTTCACGTACTCGTTGTCGTACTCGCCCGCGTTAAACAGGCAGGCGATGGCGGCCGCGGTAATCGCGGGTCGCGTGCCCCCGCCGCGGATGCTGTACTGCACGCCGCCGTCGGAAGCCGTGCAGCGTTTGATGTATTCGACGGCCGCCTTGATCGATTGCTGCGGCACCGGGATGCCCGCGTTGCGACAGCCGCGGAGCCCCTGCACCTGCGTAATGCAGGTTGAGCCTTCGTCGAAATCGGGCTGGTCCTTGTGGGAGACGTAGCCCCAACCGCCGGCCGGCGTCTGCGCTCCGACGCTAAAATCGACCGCCTTGGTCAGCACCCGCCGCAAGTCCTGTCGCCGCTGGAGATCCTCCTCCTCTCCGAAGATTTGTGAAAGGAAGAGCATCGCGAAGCCGTGGCCGTAGGTGTAGTGGTAGTCGCGGCTGTAGCCGATGAGCCCCGTTTCGGGATTGGACAGCTCGATGAGATAGTCGACGGCGAGTTTAATGTTCTCGGCATACTTGCCGCGGGTGGTGGTCGACCCTTCGCAGGCCAGGGCATTGGCGGCCAGCGCGGTCATGGCCACGCGATATTGGCCGCCCGTCGCTTCCCAATAACCCTGGCGGCGCTGTTCGCGGGCGAGAAAGTCGAGGCCGCGCTTGACCGCGTCGTTGACCTTGGGATCCTTGAGGGAAACGGGCCCCCCCAGGGCAACGCCGGCTGGGCCGACGGCCGACAACGCCAACAGTCCCGCTGCCTCCGCAAGAAACTGTCTTCGGTCGATTCCCATCTTGCTCCTCCTCTCCAAAGGATAGACCCCGCCGACCCGGCCAACAAGATCGACTGCTCCGCAACCGATGAGGCTGACGACGGGTCAGGGCTCGACGGAGAACGCGAAACACTCGGTCGGCGCCGCCACGCGCAAATAATCGGCCATCGGCACGATCATCGAGTCAGTGAGCGACCCGGCGTTGAACGCGATGCGATCGTTCGCGCGAATGGCCGCATCGACGTAGAGGTCGAAGGGCAGGATCGGACGGCCGAACGGCGGGACCGAACCGGGGACCAGGCCGGTCGCCGCCTTCAATTCTTCCGGCGTGGCGAACCGCAGTTTCTTGAAGCCGAACTTCTGCCGGAGGGTGCTCGAATCGACTTTGCGGTCGGCCGGCAGGACGAAGAGGCGAAACTGGTCGTCGTCCCCCTTCATCAAGAGGGCCTTGCCGCCGACGCGCAGCTCTTCGCCGCGGGCGCGAGCCGACTGTTCGGAGGTCGTCGTCGGCTCATGGTGGACTTCGCGAAACGTCACACTTTGCGACGTCAGCCAGTCGCGCAGCTGACTCAACACGGGTTGACCAGTCATCGGGCCGGCTGCTTCGGGTCCGAGGTCACTAGCACCATCGCGAAACCGTCGTAGCCTTTGCTGCCGACCGTTTGCAACGCCGTCGCCGTCACCCGCGGGTCGGCGGCCAGCATTTTGTTCATCCGGCGGACTCCCTGCACGCTGGTATCGGTGCTGTGTTCATCGACGACGGCGCCGTTGCGAATGACGTTGTCGATGATGATGATCGTCCCGACCCGCGACAGCTCCAGCGACCGGGCGAAGTAGTCGGGATTGCTCGGCTTGTCGGCGTCGATGAAGATCAAGTCGAACGGGGCCTGAATGTCGGCCGCCACGCCCGGCAACAGGTCGATGGCCCGGCCGAGCCGCAGATCCACGACCTCGGCCACGCCCGCCCGTGCGATGTTCGCCCGCGCCACCTGGGCGTGCTTCGGATCGACTTCGAGGGTGATCAACCGCCCGCCGGGAGCCAGGGCTCGGGCCAGCCAGATCGTGCTGTAGCCGCCGAGCGTGCCGATCTCGAGAATGTTCTTCGCCCCTTGCATCCGGGCCAAGAGGTACAGGAATTTCCCCAGGTGGGGCGTGACGTTGATGGCGGGCAAACCGGCCGCGTTGCTGTCCGCGAGCGCCGCGTCGAGCGCGGCGTCTGGTGCCACGAGAGTTTCGCTCAGGTATTGATCAACCGCCGTCCACTGCTCTTTCGACATCCGGCTTCAAGTCCCCTTGAGCACCCATTGGACGGCCCGGTAATGCAATTCGGCCGAGTTGGCCAGCGCCAGTTTGATCTTGAGACGTTCCCGATATGTGTCGACCGTGCGCGGGCTCAAGTGCAAACTGGCCGCGATCGAACGGGTCGTCAAACCGCGGCCGATCATCTCGAAAACTTCCAGTTCTCGGTCGGAGAGACTTTCCACCGGCGATGCGGGACTCATTGGCTCGCTGGCGGCCGCCCGCTCGAGCAGTCGCTGCGTCATCTCGCCGCTGAAGTGCATCGAGCCGGCCAGCACCCGGCGAATCGCCTGCAGCACGGCTCGGGCGGGCTGCTGCTTGCTGACGTAACCTTTCGCACCGGCGCGGAGCGCCCGCTCGCCGTAAACGCGCTCGTCATGCATCGAATAGACGAGCATGCGGGCTTCGGGGTCGAGCAGCTTGATCCGCTTGATGAGCTCGATCCCGTCCCCCTCCTTGAGGCTCAGATCGACAATTACCAGGTCGGGTTCCGCGGCGCGAAACTGCTTGACGGCCGAGATCTCGTCCGTGGCTTCTCCACAGACTTGCAGATCTTTCTGCTGCTCGATGAGCAGCCGCATGCCCTGCCGGAGCATCTCGTGGTCGTCGACCAACAGCACCTTGGCCCGGTCCTGGGCGGGCTCGACATGTTTTTGGCGGCGAGCGGTGGGCTGCTTGCGTGTGGCCGTGGTACTCATGGCAACTACCTCTTCCGCTTCCGGCAGTTCGTGAGCGTTCCGCCTGTTCGCGGCCTGAGACTCGCAGTCGCTCATCCGGGTCGATGCATCTCGCATTTTAACCGCAGAGCAGGGGGACGAAAGCGTGCGATGAGAAATCAGAAATGGAAACTCGCAACGGGAAATGGTGCCGGGCAATGGCGCAGGGAAATCCGGGACTGAAGCATCCTCCTACCGCCACGCGTCCGGGCCGGCGGGCTTTACGTGACCGACGCTTCCACTTCAACAGCCGCAGCGGTCGGATCGGAGATCGCGCTGTCTGTCGACGCCCGCAGCACCTCTTGCCGCAGCACGCGCACATGGCGCGGCGCGGTAAAACCTAATCGCACTTTTCCGCCTTGGACATGCAGCACGGTCACTTCGATTTGCCCGTCGATGACAATTCTTTCACCGATTTTTCGTCGTAAGATCAGCATCGCAGGTTTCCTGATTTTGGCCGTCCGCCGCTTCGTTCGCGTCGACTGCGGCCACACTCCGGCGTGTTAGGATTCGACCTCCAGCTCGTTGACGACGGTTGCCCTTCTCTCGAGCCGGTCAAGAACGATCCGCTGGGCGATCTGCTTGAGGTAATACGAGGAAACACACCCGTTGAGAGTCAGCACGCCGTCTCGCAGTGTGCAAGTCACGCGCGCCAGCTCCGTGTAGGGGGCTAGCCGCAGATCGGCTCGAACGAGGGTTTCCCAATGTCGTTCAGCCTGGGGCGAGATGTCCGTACTCATGAACTCCGATCTCTTTCCTTCTCCTGCTCGCACCGATGCGACACGCGTCGCGCACGGCCGCCTCATGCCCTTTGCCGAGCAATTCGACAGTGTCCGGCGCGACCGCGCGAGCGAACAATCATCTGTACGCGCCCCGTGCCCGAGAGTCTGCACGCAGCATTCTGAAATTACTGTGGGTGAATCTCCCACATCGCCCCTGGGAAGGCCTTCGCCTTCACGTCGTCGCGGACCACGCCCATTCGTTCGTGGCGACGAATTGATCGGCCCAGTGGTAATCGTCGAGCAGGCCGTCGCACGCTCGGCCCAATCGTCGGTAGGCCGCGTACAGTGCCTCGACGGTCGCCAGGCCCCCTGCCGGATCGGGTTTGATTCGCGACATCCGGGGATAGGCGGTCTGGATCGGCGGCAGGCTGCGGGTCGGCAGCTCGCGAAAGAATTTTTCCATCCGCTGAGCCAGTCGCCAGGTGCCGTCGAGCAAGAGCAAGCCCCGGTCGGCATCGGCAGCAGAAATCACCGGGCCCTCCATGGCCAGCCGTACATAGCCGTCGAGCGGCTCGGGCCCGCGGTCAGGAAAAGTCCAAAAGGCAAAGCCGTCGCGGCCCCGAAGCGACTCGACCGTGCATTTCGAGCGCTTCTCGCGAGGGTGAACAATGATGATCGTCGGCGGAAACGAGCCGGCCACGGAGCCGATTCCCTTAAAGGCGCCGGTGACAACACGATTTCGGGTGCGCCGAGGCTGTCCGGCGGGCGCTGGTCGGGCGAAGCAAGGAGCCGGTGACGAAACCTTCAGTTTGCGTGCAGCTTATGAATCTGGGCCTCCACCTCGGCAATTTCTTGCTTGAGACGGGTGATCTCTTGCGGATCGTCCGGCTGATCGCGCGCGCCGGCCAGCAGTTGGCGCAATTTCTGCATCCGCGTCTTGGCGGCGTCGAGCTGTTTCTTTTGTTTTTTGTCCATGAGCGTCCCCTGAAAACTCGGCGTTGCCATGCTCAAGAAGGGTGGTTAGAAGAGACAATGCTATGGCGCTCGTCTTGTGCCAGCAATGCTTGTCTTGGGTCGAACCGATCGCCGAGCAATGCCCGCAGTGCGATTACCCGATCGACTTGCGCACCGGCGACCCGACGATCGAGGAACTCGCCGCGGCGATCGGCCCGTTGATTGCGGTCCTCGGCCCGGTCCGGCTCTCGAGGGCGACGTTGCCCGATCGAGGCCAGCTTTACGCGACGGGCGGAGGGCTGTTCTTCGTACCGCAGTTCGCCGAGCAGATTCGCATGGTCTCCGCCGACAGTTCGCCGCGCTCGCGTTCGACGACGCGGGCTTTGCTGCGGGCGCCGCTGCAACTGCTTCGCGGCGGCGTGGCGCTCGGCGCGTACCGCTCGCCGATGCGGGTCGAAGTTTCCCGGCACGAGCTGCCCGTGCTCGGCCCGGATGACGGCCATCGCCTGCCGCTCTTGTTGATGGATCATCCCGGAGCGTTCTTCTTCGGCCGGCGGTCGATCCGCACGATTCGCCAGACGTTTGCCGGCTGGGCCGTGGGGCGTCCCAACAACCTGATGCTGCGGATCAAGCCGCTGGGCGACCGGGCCGCGTTCAACAAGCAGATGTCGGCCCTCGCGAACGAGATCGTCGAGGCGGTTTGCCGATGACCGCCAACGGCTCCAGCGAATCCGAGTTTTGGGAGCGGCTCGACGCCGCGCTGACCGACGGCTCGTGCCTGGGAACGACGCTCAGTCAGCGACGGGCGGGCGACGGTCCCGAGCGGTTCACGGTGCGGCCGACGACGGTGAAGGGGACCCTCGTTTATCAGTGGGCCGCGCGGACCGACGGACGCGAGACGCACGAGAACCTGGCACCGGCAGCCACCGGCGGACGAATCCGCGAGCTGCTGGGCTCTTTGTACGGTCGCGCCCACGTCTTCACGCTCGATGCCGACTGGGAAGTTTCCGTGGCGGCCGATGGTCGGCTGCGCGTTCGTAGCGGCCGTCCCACGCGGACGCCCGTTCCGCTCGAGCACAACCGCGCGAAGGCGCACCTCTTGCCCGAGCACGAGCCGACGCCTTTTCTCGTCGAAATCGGCGTGATGACTCCGGCCGGCAAGGTGAAAGCCGCGAAGCAGTCGAAGTTCCGCCAGATCAATCGCTTCCTCGAGCTGGTGAACGATGTGATTCCCGAGTTGCCCGCCGACGGGATGCTCCGCGTCGTCGACTTCGGCAGCGGGAAAAGTTATCTCACGTTCGCGCTCTATCACCTGCTCACTCGCGTGCACGGTCGGTCGGTGCACATTTTGGGGCTCGATCGCCGAGCCGACGTGATTGCTGATTGCCGGCGGATCGCCGCGAAGCTCGGCTGCCCGGGGCTCGAGTTTCGCGTGGGCGAGATCGGCGACGAGCCCGAGGAGGGGACGGTCGATCTGGCCGTCTCCCTGCACGCCTGCGACACGGCCACCGACGACGCGCTGGCCCGGGCCGTTGCCTGGCGGGCGGCCGTCATCCTGGCCGTCCCCTGCTGCCAGCACGAGCTGGCTCCCAAGATTCACATGCCCCAACTGGACCCCCTGCATCATCAGGGAATTTTGCATGCGCAATTCGCCAGCCTGGCGACTGACGCCCTGCGTGCCCAGGCCCTCGAAGCCTGTGGTTACAAAACGCAGGTGGTCGAATTCATCGAGCTCGAGCACACGGCCAAAAACCTGCTGCTGCGTGCCGTGCGACGTCCCGCGACCGACGGACCAAGCGCAGGGGCGGCGCTGGAAGCGTATCGCCAGTTGAAACAGTCGCTGGGACTCGACGAGGTCGCCACCGACGGCATCCTCGGCGCACTCCGTGGCGAGCGGCGGGTGTAAGCCCACCGGTTCTGATTTGCGCCTTCGCGAGTTGCGTCGGACATTTACGAACCTGCGGTGCTCCGGGCGTGCAGCGCGCCCCGGTTTCGTCTAAAACAAGCACCGGCAAATGAGAACCGGCGGGCTTACACCCGCCGCTCGCCTGCGGATCGCATTGGGCTGTTCGATTCCGGATCCGGATCATGCAGAATTCCGAAGTCGCGCGGATGTTCGACGATTACGCCGACATCCTCGAAATTCAGGCGGCCAATCCGTTCCGTGTGCGGGCTTACCGCAACGCGGCCCGCGTGCTGGGCGACCTGGCCGAATCGCTGGCCGACATCGCTGCTGACCCTGAGCGCAAGCTCGAAGAGTTGCAGGGGATCGGCAAGGACCTGGCGATCAAGATCGACGTCATCCTCAAGACCGGGCAGTTGCCGCAGCTCGAAGAGGCTCGCCGAGAAGTGCCGGCCGGCGTCGTCGCCATGCTGCGGATCGGCGGCTTGGGACCGAAGAAAGTCGCCACACTGTTCAAAGAACTCTCGATCCAATCGCTCGACGACCTGCGGCAGGCCGCCCAATCGGGCCAGATCGCCAAGCTCAAGGGATTCGGCAAGAAGACCGAAGAGACAATCCTGGCCGGCATTGAACAGGCGTCCGCGGCGGGCAAGCGGTTTTTGCTGGGCGAAGTGAAGCCGGAGGCGGACGCGATCGTCGCGGACCTGCTCAAGCTCAAGTCGGTGACGCAGGCGACCCTGGCGGGGAGCGGCCGCCGTCTGAAGGAATCGGTCGGTGACCTCGATGTGCTGGCCACGGCGAAGAACTCGGCCGAGGCGATGGACGGGCTGGCTGCCCACCCGCTCGTCGAGCGCGTTCTGGCGCGCGGCGAGACCAAGCAGCGGGTGCGGCTGCGCTCGGGGATCGAAATGGACCTGCGGGTGGTGCCGGACGAGTCGTACGGCGCGGCGATGCAGTATTTCACCGGGTCGAAAGAGCACAATATCGTGATCCGGCGGCGGGCCCTCGACCGCGGGCTCAAGCTGAACGAATACGGCGTCTTTCGCGACGATACGCTGGTAGCCGGCCGCACGGAGGAAGAAGTCTATCGGACCGTCGATCTCCCCTGGATTCCGCCCGAGCTGCGGGAGAACCGGGGCGAAATCGAGCGGGCGGCCGCCGGCGACCTGCCGCATCTGCTCGAACTGTCCGACCTCCGCGGCGATCTGCACATGCACACGACCGTCACCGACGGGACGGCGACGATCCGGGAAATGATCGACGCGGCCAAGGCGCGCGGCCTCGAATACATTGCCATCACCGATCACTCCAAGCGGGTCTCGATGGCCAACGGTCTCGATGCGACTCGCCTGCGGGCGCACTGGAAAGAGATCGCCAAAATTCGAGCGAAAGTCTCGGGGATCGAGGTGCTCTGCGGCATCGAGTGCGACATCCTCGAGGACGCCACGCTCGATCTCGACGACGAAGTGCTCGCAGAAGCCGACTGGGTGCTGGCCGTGTTGCATTACGGCCTCAAGCAGCCGCGACAGCAGATCACCAAGCGGCTGCTGACAGCGATTACCAACCCGCATGTCGATTGCATCGGCCACCCGACGGGACGCCTCGTCGGCAAACGGCCCGGAGCCGACGTTGCCTTCGACGAGATCCTGAAGGCCGCCGCCGATCACGGCACGATGATGGAGATCAATGCCCACCCCAACCGCCTCGACCTCGACGACGTGCATGCGGCGGCGGCCCGCGACCTGGGCATTCCCATCGTCATCAGCACCGACAGCCACAGCGTCACTGGGTTCGACCTGATGCAATACGGCGTCTACCAGGCCCGCCGGGCCGGCCTGGAAAAGAAGGACGTAGCCAATACGCGGCCGTTCAAGGAATTCAAGAAGCTGCTGACGCGGAAGTAAGCGCCCGGGGATTGGCGCCCCTCGTCGGCTCTAGCGGCTCTTTGGCGCTGGCGTTTGCATTCGGCGGTTCGATCTTTGAAAATGCAGGCGTTGGCCGCCGCCCGTTCCAACTGATCCCTCCGCCGAGGAGCTTCTCGATGCCCGTTCGACCCCGATTTGCATCTGTGGCCGCGTTTGCCTTCGCCGGTTTGCTCCTGGCTTACGGAGTGCCGACGCGGGCTGCCGACAATACCAAGACAATCAAAGCCGGCGACCTGAGCCTGACCGTGCCGGAAAGCTGGCACAAAGAGGAAGTGAGCAGCCGCTTCCGCAAGGCCCAGATGAAGGTGCCGAAGGTCGAGGGCGATTCAGAGGACGCCGATTTCGTCGTTTACTACTTCGACGGAGGAGGGGGCGGCGTCGATCCCAACATTCAGCGCTGGGTGAAATCGTTCCAGCCGCCGGGCCGCAAAGCCAAGGCCACCTCGGGGAAATCGCCGCAGGGGGAATACGTCTTCCTGGATCTGCAGGGAACGTGGAACAAGCCGATCGGTCCGATGGTCCAGCAGCGGACGCAGGAGATGCCCAAGGCCCGCGCGCTGAGCGTGATTCTCACCACAAAGGAAGGCAACTACTTCATCCGGCTGACCGGCCCCGAAAAGACGGTTGCCGCCAACCTCGACGCGTTCCGCACGAGCTTTGCAGCCGACACGAAGAGCGAAAAGGACCGTCCGCTCGCGCAGGACTGACCGCTTTAGAACGGCGGTGAACCGGTCTAAACCTGCAGCACGCCGGTGCGAAAGGGCTCGTCGTCCGCGTGGCGGGTGGCAACTTCGAGGGCTTCGATCAGCGTGTCCCGGGTCTTGGCCGGCTCGATGATTTCGTCGACCCAGCCTCGGGCCGCTGAATAACGCGGATCGAGACAGGCGTCGTACGCCTCGGTCACCTTGCGGCGGATTTCTTCCAGCTCGGCGGCGTCGACGGCATGGCCTCGCCGCTTCATCGCGGCAATGTTCACGTCCAAGAGCGTCGACGCGGCCTGAGCCGAGCCCATGACGGCGTACTCGGCCGTGGGCCAGGCGAAGATGAACCGCGGATCGAAGGCCTTGCCGCACATCGCGTAGTTTCCCGCCCCGTAGCTGCCGCCCAAAACTACGGTCAGCTTGGGGACGCGGCTATTGGAGATGGCGTTGACCACCTTCGCCCCCGCGCGAATGATGCCCGACTGCTCCGAATCGCGGCCGACCATAAAGCCGGAGACGTCCTGCAGAAAAACCAGCGGCGTCCAGGTCTGGTTGCAGTCCATGATGAAGCGGGCCATCTTGTCGGCGCTGTCGTGGTAGATCACGCCGCCGTATTGCAGCCCCTCGCGAGGGGTCTTTTCGGGATGATGCTGGTTGGCCAGGATGCCGACGTCAAAGCCGCCGATCCGCGCGTAGCCGCAGACAACCGTGCGGCCATAGTCGGCCTTGTACTCCTGAAACGTCCCCGCATCGACCAGACAAGTGAGCAGGTCGCGGACTTCGTGCGACTGCTGCCGTTCGGGTGAGACGATCTGATAGATGTCCTCGCCCGGGCGGGCCGGCGCGATTGGCGTTTCGCGGCGAAACTGCGACGCTCGCGGATCAATGGGCAGCATCGCGGCCAGGGCGCGCACCCGCGTGATGGCCGCATCGTCGTCCGGCTCGCGGAAGTCGATGGTGCCGCTGATCGCTGCGTGCATCTTGGCGCCGCCCAGCTCTTCGTGGCCCACGTCCTGCCCGATGGCGCTTTTGACGAGCGCCGGTCCGGCGAGATAGAGGCCAGAACCCTCGGTCATGATCAGCTTGTCGCAGAGCACCGGCAGATAGCCGCCCCCCGCCACGCAGTTTCCCATGATGGCCGAGATCTGCGGCACTCCCAGGGCCGACAAAACGGCGTTGTTGCGAAAGATGCGGCCGAAGTCGTCTTCGTCGGGAAAGACGTCTTCTTGCAGGGGCAGCATGACGCCGGCTGAATCGACGAGGTAAATCAGCGGCAGTCGGTTAGTGAGCGCGATCCGCTGCGCGCGGAGCACCTTCTTGACTGTCATCGGGAAGAACGAACCGGCCTTCACCGTCGCGTCGTTGACGACGAGCATGAACCGCCGGCCCGCGACGATGCCGATGCCGCAGAGCACGCTGGCCGCCGGCGCCGGTCCCCAGTCGCCATACATCCCCCACGCGGAGAAGCGGCCGAATTCGAAGAACGTGCTGTCGGCATCGATCAGGCGGGCGACGCGTTCGCGGGCCGTGAGGCGTTTCTTCTCGTGCTGGCGTTCGATGGCTTTGGGGCCGCCGCCGGTCGCAATCTGCGCCCGGTCATGGCGCAGCGACTCGAGCAGCGGCTCCCAGGTGCGACCCTGCCGCGACGAGCCCGGTTTAGCCGTGGAGACTTGTGACGTCATGCGTTCGCGGGGGCAGCCGCGCTCTCGCCCAGGGCGCCGACCGCCTCTTTTCCCAGCCGCTGGCAGAAGTCGCCGAACGATTCGCCGTTCTGCCGCCCGTTCTTGAACTGGGTTAACAGCGGAACGAGCGCCGTGATGAGGTCATCGAACGGGACCAGGTCTTTGTAAATGAACGCCAGTCGCGAGCCAGTGAGATTGCCGCCAACGTAGATCGTGTATTTTCCCAGCGTCTTCCCGACGAACCCGATGTCGGGCGTGTAGGGGCGAGCACAGCCGTTGGGGCAGCCCGTCATGTGCGTGGCGATCCGCTCCTGCGGCATCCCCAACCGCCCGAGCTCCGCCTCGATGAGGGCGAGCAGCTCGGGCATGACGCGTTCCGACTCGGTGATCGACAGTCCGCACGTCGGAAACGCCGGACAGGCGATGGCCAGCCGTCGCAGGGGCGACAACTCTGGCGCCAGCTTGACGCCATGATCAATCAGAATGCGTTCGACGTTCGGCCGTTCACTCGGCGCGAGGTCGCAGAAGATCAGCGACTGCATCGGCGTGAGCCGGCAGCGGACACGGTATTTCTCCAGCAAGAAGCGCACGGCCGACTTGATGCGGAAGTCGCCTTCGTCTTTGAGGCGGCCGCATTCGACGTTGACTCCCAGAAACAGCCGGCCGTCTCCCTGTTCGTGCCAGCCCAGGTGATCGTCGACGTTGGTGACGTCGGCGGGGTGCGGATCGGCGAGGCCTCGGCCGAAGTATTCTTCGACCTTCTCCTTGAAGGCGGGAACGCCCCAGTTGTGAATCAGGTACTTGAGGCGGGCGACCTTGCGGTCCTCGCGGTTGCCAAAGTCGCGCTGCACTTTAACGACGGCTTCGGCCACCCCGACGACTTGCTCCGGCGGTACGAAGGCCAGCCGCTGAGCCACTGCGGGAAACGTCTTGTGGGCGCTGGGCGTCACGCCCATGCCGCCGCCGACCAATACGTTGTAGCCGACGATTTTTTCCTTCTCGACGATTGCCAAAAAGCCCAGATCGTTGGAATAGATCTCGACGCAATTGTCCTCGGGCAGGGCGAAGGCCGTTTTGAATTTCCGCGGCAGGTAGCGAGCACCATAGATGGGCTCGTCCACCGGCTTGAATTCGGTGGCATCGATCTCGTTGCCGGCGTCATCCTTCAGCCAGATGTCGTAGTATGCGGTGGTCCGCGGCTTGAGGTGTTCGGCCACGCGGTCGGCCATTTCCTGCATTTCGCGGCGCACGGGATTGTTCGCGTACGGAGCCGGGCAACACATCACGTTCCGCTCGACGTCGCCGCAGGCGGCCAACGTGGTGAGCATCGTGTGGTTGATGCCGCGAATCGTCTCCCGCAGGTGCTCTTTCACAACGCCGTGCAACTGCAGCCCCTGCCGCGATGTGATCCGCAGCGTGCCGTTACCGTAGCGCTCGCACAGGTCCAGCTCGGCGAGGAGCTGGTCGGCAGTCACTTTTCCGCCGGGGATGCGAGTGCGGACCATGAACATGTACGCCTTGCCCTTGCGGGTGCCGTCGGCGTTCTTCTCTTTGCGGTGGTCCTTGTCATCCTGCTGATAAGTGCCGTGGTGCTTGAGCAGCTTGGCGTTGTTTTCGATGAAGTTGTCGGAGTCTTCCCGCAGCTCTTGGGAGATGCTGCCGCGAAGCTGGCAGCTCCCCTCTTTGAGGAACTCCTCTTTGGTGAACTTGGGTTCGTGCGCGGCGGCAGCTGCGGCGACCGAGGCAGGGGGGGTGGGAACATCAGACGCGGACATGAAACGCTCCGACGGGGAACGGTCGCGCGGAGCTGTCGCAGCACAGCGTAAGAGTGAGCGGCGTGTGGCCGCTCCGCGCGGGACCGAGTATAGTTAGGCGGGCCGTTGGACGATAGGTGGTCACGGCTGAGGCGGGCGACAGATTTGCAGTTGCGCTCTCACAGTCTTTGGGATCAAACCGTCCTCATTCTGGCGACCGGACTGGGCATCGGTTTCGTGCCGGTCATGCCGGGAACTTTCGGTACATTGCTGGGGTTGCCCCTGGCGTGGGGACTGGACCGCTCCGGCTGGCCGCTGGCAGTCCAAATTGCCGCCATCGTGGCGATTTTTCTGGCCGGAATTCCCCTCTGCGACCGTGCCGCTCGCCTCTTCGATAAGAAGGATCCCGGCTCGGTCGTCTTCGATGAGATTGCGGCCGTCCCTATTGTATTCTTGCTGGAACGGATGACGTTCTCAACGGCAATCCTGGGGTTTATCTGGTTCCGAATCTTTGACATCGCCAAGCCGTGGCCGGTTCGCCGTCTCGAGCGGTTTCCTGGGGGGCTCGGCATCATGATCGACGACGTGATGGCGGCGATCTACGCGGGGCTGGCCCTGTGGCTGACGCTCAAGGTCTGGCACGCACTGCCGTGGAGCCTGCCGGCCGAATGAAAGAGACCTCACCGTGACCGCCCGAATTATTGACGGCAAGGCAATTGCCGCGAAGGTGCAAGCCGAAGTTGCCGCCCAGGTGGCCGAGCTGCGTGAGCGAACAGGCGTCGTGCCGCACCTGGTCGCCATCCTGGTCGGCGAAGATCCGGCCAGCGCCACTTACGTCCGCGGCAAACAAAAGGCTTGCGAGCAAGCGGGACTCAAGAGCACGCTGCATCGGCTCGCGGCGACGACGAGCGAGGCTGAGTTGCTGGCGCTCGTCGCCCGTTGCAATGACGATTCGGACGTGCACGGCATCCTCGTTCAATTGCCGCTTCCCAAACAAATCCGCCCGCAGCGAGTGCTCGATGCCGTCTCGCCGCTCAAGGACGTCGACGCGTTTCATCCCGAGAACGTCGGCCGGATAGTGCAGGGGCGTCCCCGCTTCTTGCCCTGCACGCCGCACGGCATTCAGCGATTGTTGCTCGAATCGCAGACGACCATCGCGGGAGCCGAAGTCGTGGTGCTGGGTCGCAGCGAGATCGTGGGTAAGCCCATGGCGTTGATGCTGATCCAAAAGGGAGCCGCGGCGGACGCGACGGTCACGATCTGCCACAGCCGCACGAAGAACCTGGCGGACGTCACTCGGCGGGCGGACATCCTGATCGCGGCCATCGGCTCTCCCCGGTTCGTGACGGCCGACATGGTCAAGCCGGGGGCCGTGGTGATCGACGTTGGCATCAACCGCGTGGCGGACAAGCTGGTGGGCGACGTTGATTTCGAGCCCGTATGCGAGGTCGCGTCGGCCATCACGCCGGTGCCGGGCGGCGTCGGTAAGATGACCATTGCCATGCTGCTCGCCAACACGTTGAAGGCCGCCAGGCTGTCCGTGTCTGGCGGCGAGGAGTGACGCGATGCCGAACCGTCGCTAGATCCTGTAAGCGTTCGTCGCAGGGCTCGCCGGTTCGTCGCCGTGGTAGTCAGAATTCGATCCGCTGGCCGTCGTAGGAGAGTTCGACGCCGTCGGGCAGCCGGGCGTTGGTCGCTTCGTATTCGAGCGAGTGGGAGACGTGCGTGAAGTACGCCCGCCGCGGCTTGACCCGCTCGATGGCTTCGAGCGCCTGGCCAACGCTGAAGTGCGTCGGATGCGGATGATCGCGAAGCGCGTCGATGACCAGCGTCTCCAAGCCTTCCAATAGCGGCCAGCTCTCGTCGGGAATCGCGCTCACGTCCGTGCAGTAGGCCACGTCGTTGAGCCGAAAGCCCAAGATCGGCAGCTTGCCATGCATCAGGCGGATCGGCCGGACGGTTTGCCCCAGGAGGTTGAACGGCTCCGTCGACATCGGCTTGATGGCGAACTTGGGGACGGCGAAATGGTGGGCGTCGGGGTCGGCCGGTGCGAACGCGTAGCTGAAGGCCGCGCGAATTTGCTGCTCGACAATCGGCTCGCAGTAAAGGCCGATGTCCCGGTCGAGCCGGTAACCGAAGATTCGCAGATCGTCGAGCCCGAAGATGTGATCGGCGTGGCTGTGCGTGAAGATGGCCGCGTGCACTAGCTCGACCTTCTCGCGCAGGAGCTGCAGCCGCAGCTCGGGCGAGGTGTCGATCAGGAAATTTCCTTCTGGAGCCGGGACGAACACGCCCGTGCGGGTGCGCTGGTTGCGGGGATTCGTCGAGGTGCAGATCGGACAGCGGCAGCCAATCACCGGAACGCCGACGCTGGTCCCCGTGCCGAGCAGGATCAGTTCACGCCTCAAGCGGGCGCTCCGGGAACTCGCTCACGCCGTCGGCGCTGACGAGCAATAGCCGCGGGGAGAGCGGGTGATCCATGCGATTGAAGTCGTCTTCGACCTTGCGGCGAATTTCGCTCAATGCCTCGGCCTGCCCCATGCTGACGGCGACGATGAAATCGCGGCTGGGAACACCGACGGCCAGTTCGGCCCCCAATTCCGTCCGCAGGGCCGAACAGAACTGGCGACTGAGAATCCGCGACGAGTTGTAGGCATCGGGCCGTTTGGGCATCAGCAGCATCGAGCCGCCGTCTTCGCGTCCCATCACGTATTCCATCTGTTGCCGCTCGAAGTAGCGGTCGAGATTCGCCAGCGCCAACTCGTGCAGCGTTTCGCGGTCGATGTGCCAGCGGCTGAGCATGTCGTCGCGGATGTACCAATAGGCGTGCTGCTCATCGACGACGTAGAGCACCATCAGGTCGCCGACCCAGGGAGTGCCGACGAAGTTGGGGAAACTCCGCCGCCAGACTTCCTCGGGATAGAGCATCGGCAGAATGCGGCCGCGGACGGACGCCAGGCTCGGTTCCGACTGGGCCGAGTCCCACTTTTGCACCTGCGCGACGGTGGCGAGCGCGGGAAGAATGATGTCTTCGAAACGCTCGGGCTCCTGCACGTAGTTGCGGTAAAAGTTGAAGAGATTGATGTTCGATTCGCCGAGCTGCACGCGAAATTCGTCGCTGCGATGGCATTTGAGCGACGGAAACCGGTCGCGGGCGATCCGCACCACGCGGTCCGCGAAAATGTGCGGCGGATCGGGCGGCTCGTCCGCGAACTCGAGCGAGTTCATGATCATCGTCGCCAGCGTCTCCAGCTCCGGATCGCGGCGGCCCGTCGTCTGAAACGTGGCGACCACGCAGACGGACTTATAGCGGGCGGTCCACAGCTTCCAGGGACGCCACTCTGGCGGCCGCAGCCACCGCTTCCACCAGGAGAGCTTCGCCAGGTCGTTCGATTCGCCCTCGGTGCACATCGAGGGGTACGGACCTTCGAGCGGGCGCGTGCGGCGGATGTGGCGGCTGTCGGAGAAGACCTGTTCGGGATCGACGATCGTGTCGAAGTCGACTTTGTTCCAGTTCGAGCGCCAGCGGCCGACGATCCGCAACAGTCCGCCCGAACCCGGCCCGACGAGCTGCGCCTCGCCTCCCGATTCGACGAGCGTCCATCCCGGCGGATGCCACACCCGGAACCAGCGCGACGGGTCGACGTAAGACCGCCAATGTGCGGGATGAGACGTCTTCATAATGCGGGCCGACTCGAAGGAACGGCGGCAACGATCTCTTCGAGCAAAAGCGGGCCAGCGCCCGCGGGACTTCAAAGCGGGAAAAGCGAACGTCTTCTCAACCGGTTTGCTTGGAACGCTGCATAAAAGTCATGCGCAATGAGTGTAACGTTTCGGCGAGGATAGTGGATTCTTCTTTCGTGATTCGGCCCGCTGTCTTTTCCTCCAGGATACTAATCAGGTCGATGAAATATCGAGCCGTCGGCAGCTGCGTTACCGTCTTTTGAGTTGCCGGGTTGGGAATGAGACCCAGGAACATCATCGCCTGCGTGGAAAGCAAGGCAACGAGATCCGCGAAGGTTGGCTCGGGCATTTCCCGTGCCGGTTCTCGATCCGGGAATGCGCGACTCGCCGAGTCGGGGGTGTCGCTGGCGGCGGTCGCCTCGCTTGTGGCGGCTGACGGGGTTTCCGCGTTTGCCTGTCCTGCCGGCTTTGGTGCCGCCGTCGGATTGCCGGGCGGCTGAGAGCGGAATTGCTGATCGAGAGCAGCGGCCTCGGCTTTGACTCGCGACTTCCAGTCCTCGTCGCCGGCAACTTCAATTCGCGAGCCGGCGGCTGGGGAAGATGGCGTGCCGGTTGGCGAACCGGTTTCGTGGGTCACAGATTCGTTTTTGCTCATGCGATCGTCCCCATCGACGCCGATCAGCCTGCCCTGGGACGGCGAGTTCAGACGAGGAACTCCGGACGGCTCATATGCTTCCGGAATCCAACCGATCGAGCGCCCGACTTCACTGGCAGAATACGGCTCGGTCGGCGGCCCGGTCAAGCCTCTGTAACTCGTCGCGGCACGTCCGCCGCCCGCGATCGAGGCACTCGCCCGATTCTTCGACAGCAGTTGAATAAGGTCAAGGCACTCTGCCGCGCCGCGAAAAACGTCGCGCGAGCGAAAATTGCAAAATTCCCCGGGAAAAACGACATATTTACACTCTGTGTTTCGCTGGCACAGCGTTTGCCAAAGAGGTAAGTCGCGAGCAATGCTGCTCGCCCTTCACAGCCTGGGTTCTTCGTCACCCAGACCTTCGCCCGACGGCACTGGAACGGCCGGCCGGGAGTGGAGCCGGACGTGCTTCGGCATGATTCCGGGAAAGCGCCTCCGCTCATCCGGTCGGCCGTTTCAGAACCGTTACTCGCGGCGTTTTTTTAATGCGCTGAGCGAATCGCACGCTCGCCAAATTCTTCGGGGGCCCGCCAAAGTCTTCGCTGACCAGCTTCTTTATAATTGACTCTGGCTCCATCCGTCGGGTTGAACTCGACAGGTCCGCCGTGCGCTTTTCGTGCTGGGCTGCATCGGCGGCGTCTTGGTCGCCGCCATCTTCGTCCTCGTGACGATCGCCTGGCTGGCCGCCGCGAACCCGATGTTCTGGGTCGGTTACATGATGGGAATGTGGTGACGGTGGTTGATCAGCCAGGGAACTCTCTGCGAGTTTGCAGCTTCGAGAGCCGCCGCGCGGACGAAATGCGCTCACTGATCGAGCGCCAGGGAGCCATCGCGACGGTTGTGCCGTCGATGCGCGAGGTGCCGTTCGAGTCGAATACGCGTGCTTTCGCCTTTGCTGAAGCACTCCTGGCCGGCGAGTTCGACGTAATGGTATTTCTCACCGGCGTCGGAGCGCGAACCCTGTTGGAGGCAGTCGAAACGCGTTTTGACCGCGAACAGCTTCTTGCCGCGCTTCGCCGCACTACGGTCGCCGTCCGCGGACCGAAACCGGCGGCCGTGCTCCGCGAGTGGCAAGTCCCGATCACTGTTCGTGCGGGCGAACCCAACACGTGGCGCGAGCTGCTCGCGGCACTCGAGGGGGCGGGAGCCGTCGAATCGAAACGGATCGCCGTCCAGGAATACGGCCGACCGAACGACGAGCTGGTGCAAGCACTCGCCGCGCGCGGAGCGACGGTGGAGCAAATTCCCGTCTATCGCTGGGCGCTGCCCGAGGACGTCGAACCATTGCGGCGGGCCGTGGCGGCGACAATCGCCGGTCAGTTCGACGTGCTGCTTTTCACGAGCGCTCACCAGCTCGAATGTGTATTGGAAGTGGCCGAGTCGGCCGGCCAGACTGCTGCGTGGAGAGCGGCTGCGAGCCGTTGCGTGATCGGCTCGATCGGTCCGACTGCGAGCGAGACGATCCGCGAACAGGGCTTGCCGGTCGACGTCGAGGCGGTTCCGACTCGGATGGGCCAGCTGGTGGTGCAGACGCTCAGTGCCGCGCCCGGCATCCTGGCCGCCAAGCGCGCCTGACCGGATACTCTGCTCGGACGCGTCCTCTGCTAGAATTGGCCCGGAGCCAATTGATGACGCCCGAGCTTCATAACAGCCGATTTCTCCGAGCCGCCCGTCGCGAGCCCGTGGATACCACGCCCGTCTGGATCATGCGGCAGGCCGGCCGGTACTTGCCCGAGTATCGCCGCGTGCGCGATCGGGTCACGTTTCTCGATCTGTGCAAGCGGCCCGAGTTGGCGGCGGAGGTCACGCTCACCGCCCAGCAGGCGCTCGGCGTCGACGCGGCGATCTTGTTTGCCGATTTGCTGCCCATCCTCGAGCCGATGGGCTTTCAGCTCGAGTACACGGCCGGCGGCGGCCCGAAGATCTTGAACCCGATCCGGACACTCAACGACCTGCGTCGAGTAACGGCCTGCGACCTGGACGAGTTGGGCTTTGTCTACGACACCGTGCGGCTCGTCCGCAAACAGCTGCCGGGCAACATTCCGCTCTTGGGTTTTGCCGGGGCCCCGTTCACGTTGGCGTCGTACGCGATTGAAGGGGGCGGCTCGCGCGACTTCGCTCGCACCAAGCGGATCATGTATGCCTGCCCCGAGCTGTGGGCTGCGCTGCTCGGGCGATTGGCCGACTCGATCGTGGGCTATCTCGAGCGACAGATCGAGGCCGGTTGCCAGGCCGTACAAATTTTTGACAGTTGGGTCGGCTGTTTGTCGCCGGCCGACTATCGACGATACGCTCTGCCATATTCCCAGCGAGTGTTTGCGCGTTTGCCGCCGCACGTGCCGACGATTCATTTTCTGACTGGCAATCCGGCGCTCCTCGAGCTTCAGCGTGAGGCCGGCGGTTCGATCATCGGCCTTGATTGGCGGATGGATCTCGCCGACGCCTGGCAGCGCGTGGGGCACGACGTGGCGATGCAGGGAAATCTCGATCCGCTGGTGCTCCAGGCCGACCTGGCGACGCTCAAGGCGCAAACCCAGGCCGTGCTCGCGGGAGCAGGGGGGCGGCCGGGGCATATTTTCAACCTGGGCCACGGCGTGCTGCCCGAGACCGATCCAGCGAATGTCAAAGCCCTGGTGGCGATGGTGCACGAGATGGGGGCGTCCCGCTCGAACGACGGCTTTTAGAATTCGTCGTGTTGCATGAGTCCAGAAGGTCACACTCTCCGCGAACAACCCGCAGCGCGAGCCGATCGCGCCTTTCGGCTCGCGGTGATCGGCGGCGGTATCAGCGGACTGGCGGCCGCGCACCACGCCCTCGAGCTGGCTGAAAAATCTTGGCGAACCGTCGAGGTCGAGCTATTCGACGCCGGCCCGCGCTTGGGAGGCGTGATCTGGACCGAACGGATTGGCGACTGCCTCGTCGAACTGGGGGCCGACTCGTTCATCACGAACAAGCCGGCGGCGATCGAGCTGTGCCACCGTCTGCATCTCGACGAGCGGCTGATCCCCACCGACGCCGCCCATCGCCAGGCGCTCGTGCTGTGGCGAGGCAAACCGGTCCCCATCCCGGACGGATTCATGCTGATGGCCCCGTCCCGCATCTGGCCGGTGCTCACCTCGCCCATCTTCAGTCCGCTGGGAAAATTGCGGCTCGGCCTGGAATGCCTCGTGCCGCGACGGACCCAAACCGGCGACGAAAGCGTGGCGTCGTTCGTGCGGCGCCGCCTCGGAGCCGAGGCGCTCGATCGGCTCGTTCAGCCGCTGGTGGCCGGCATCTATACGTCCGACCCGGAAAAACTCAGCCTCGAAGCCACGTTGCCTCGGTTCATCGAGATGGAGCGGCGGCACGGCAGCCTGATCCGCGCCGCGCGCGGCCAGCGGCGACCGGAAGAGGGTTCAGTCGCGGGCGGCGCGCCTGAAAGCGGCGCCCGCTACGGCATGTTTGCTTCTTTTCAAAATGGGATGTCGGAACTGGTCGACGCGCTCGTGCGCCGCATCGAAGCGGCCGGATCGATTCGGCGCGACACGCCCATCCGCGGCCTGCGGCGTTCTGCTGACACGGGCGAGGGCTGGACGCTCGAAACGGCAGACGGACGCAGCCTGCCGTTCGACGCGGTCGTTGGCGCGCTGCCGGCCCACCGAGCGGCCGCACTCTTGACGACGGCCGACGCGAACCTGAGCGCGGCCCTGGGCGCAATCGAATACGCGTCGAGCGCGATTGTGGTGACCGGACATCGCGAGCGCGACGTGGATCATCCGCTCGCCGCGTCGGGCCTGGTGATTCCGGCCGTCGAGCGGCGGCGGATTCTGTCGGTCTCGTTTGCCAGCCGCAAGTTCGCGGGCCGCGCGCCGGCGGGCCAGGTCGTGCTGCGGACATTCGTGGGCGGCGCTCTGCAGCCCGAGTTTCTTCAGGGCACCGACGAGGAACTGATCCGTCTGGTGCAGTCGGAACTGGCCGACATCCTGGGAGTGCGGGGCGAACCGCTCTTCGCCCGGGTCTCGCGTCACGAGCGATCGATGCCACAATATTACGTCGGCCATCGCGATCGGGTGGCCCACATCCGGAGCTTGCTTGCGGGCCACCCGCGATTGGCTCTCGCGGGGAACGCGTTCGACGGTGTGGGCGTCCCCGACTGCGTGCAAAGTGGCGAGGCCGCAGCCGAGCGCGTCCTCTCGTCACACGTGCCCGCGCCCTAAAGGCGAGCGGTCCGCCGCGGCGGATCAGCCTGCCGGTTCGTAGATTTGAGTGCGCGGCGCGCCTCTCACTTCGCAAACTCGACCGTGCGAAACTCGCGCAGCACCTGCACCTTGATCTCGCCTGGATACGTGAGCGTTTCTTCGATCGACTTGGCCAGGTCGCGGCACATCTTGGCCGCCTCGCGGTCGTTGATCTGCTTGGCATCGACGATCACGCGGATCTCGCGACCGGCCTGCACAGCGTACGCCTGCTCGACCCCCGGGAATCCGCAAGCCAGTGATTCCAGCTCTTCGAGCCGCCTGACGTATTTCTCCAGCGTCTCGCGCCGCGCACCGGGACGAGCAGCGGAGATGGCGTCGGCCGCGGCGACCAGCACTGTGTAAATATGATCGACGCGGATGTCGTCGTGATGTCCTAACGCCGCATGCACGACTTCGGGCGGCTCTCCGTAGCGTTTGAGCAACTCGGCACCGACGGCCGGGTGCCCGCCCTCCATCTCGTGGTCGGCGGCTTTGCCGATGTCGTGCAAGAACCCGCAGCGGCGGGCGAGCGCCCCGTCGAGCCCCAGCTGCTCGGCCAACATGCCGGTGAGGTGCGCGACTTCGATCGAGTGCCGCCGCACGTTCTGGCTATAGCTCACGCGGAAGTTGAGCCGTCCCATCAACTCGACGAGTTTTTCGTGCAGACCTGCGGCGCCGGCTTCCTGTGCCGCCTCGAGCCCGAGGTGGCGGATGCGGTCGTTCATTTCCTTCTGCGTTTCGCGGACGACCTCTTCGATGCGGCTCGGATGGATCCGCCCGTCCTGAATCAATTTGATCATCGCCAGCTTGGCGATTTCGCGGCGGACGTTGTCGAAGGCCGAGACGATCACCACGCCCGGCGTGTCGTCGACGATCACGTCGACGCCTGTTTCCTTCTCGAAGGCGCGGATGTTGCGACCTTCGCGGCCGATGATGCGGCCCTTCATCTCGTCGTTGGGGATGTCGACGGTCGAAACAGTGGTTTCGGAGGTGTGCGGGGCGGCGTAGCGCTGGATCGCCATGGCCAGCACTTCGCGCGACTGGCGATCGCACTGCGCCTTGAGTTCGTTCTGGAACCTGAGAATCACCGCGCCGGTTTCGTTCTTGAGCTGCCGCTCGAGCCGTTCGAGCAGCATTTCGGTGCCGGCCTTCTTGTCGAGTCCGCTAATCTTGTAGAGCTGTTCCTGCTCCTCCTCGAGAATGCGTTCGAGTTCGCGCTCGCGAACTTCGAGCGCTTTGCCGCGGTCGGCCAGCTTGTGCTGCGTCAGCTCGAGCATCCGTTCCTTTTTCTGAATGTCGTCGACCTGCTCGTTGAGCACGATTTCGCGGCGGTCGAGCTTGCGTTCAACTTCGCGGAGCTCTTCGCGCGTGTTCTGGATCTCGCGCTCCATCGACTCGCGGCGCTTGAGCAGGTCTTCCTTGGCCGCCAGCTCATGCGACCTGAGCAGGTTGCCCGCCTCGACCTCGGCTTGCTTGATGATTTCGTCCCGAGTGCGGTAACCCGCCCCCTGGCGGACCCGCTCGAGCAGCAAGCCGGCCCCGACACCCGCGCCCAAACAGATCAGCCCAACCACCAAATCGATTACGCCCATGCCATCGCCGCTTTCCGATCGGAACGGCGACGAAACCCGGGCCGGCCCCACAGGCGAGGGCGACCGGCAAACGAGCAATCAACGGAGGGACGGCATCGAGTTGAAACGGCCAATCATCGATGGTGCCGGGCGCAATCGAAGCGCCGGGCACAATCACCCGGGCCAAAGCGCGACTCGCGGTGTCGGGCGGGCGCAGCGGCCGGCGCAAGTGCGGGCTTGAGCCCCAACAAGCCGAGCGGTGCGAGCCACAACGGAACGGGGACCACTCTCGACTGCCTCGACACGCTCCGTTGCCGACCCCGCGCGACACGGGAGACGACGGAGCGGAGAGACCGAACCACGCCGCTCAGTCCAAGCATGAACTGCACGACGAATGAGAGCGCCCTGCTGAAACGGCTAACCATTCTTGGTTTTCCAACGGGTCTGATCGTGTTACAACTCAAGAAAGCCGAGTGGGAATTCCCGCGGCCTTCGCTGTCCCCCGCGGTGATCCTCGGAGGTTCCGGGAAACGTCAAAGCTCCCGACCAACATTAAGCTTACGTCATCTTTCGGTTTCGCGGAAAACGAATAATTCCGCGCAGTGATCAATAGTCCTTTATCCTATCAGGGCGAGTCGAGACGTCAACTTACGCAATTTGTTGACCGCGCCATCTTCGGCGACTGGTGACCGATGGACGTCACAGATTCCGGCTTCGCAGATTCTGACGTCGCCGATTCCGACGTTACAGATTCCGATCGAGGTCAGCAGGCAATCTCTGCGCTCAATGATCACCGAGAGGCAACGTGTGCACCGCCGCAGGCTGCCCCGCCGTTTCTCGCCGCGCTGGCGAAATCAATCCAGTCGCTCGGTTTAGGCGGCCGGCGAATTCTGGTCGGTGTCTCCGGGGGAGGCGACAGCGTGGCCCTGTTGTATGGCCTGCATGCCCTCGCCGAGCAGGAGCGATTGCAGCTCGTCGCGGCGCACCTCGATCACGGAATCCGCGGCGCCGCTGCCGCGGACGATGCCGCTTGGACGGCCGAGCTGTGCCAGCGCCTGGACATTCCGCTGGCACTCGAATCGGCGGACGTGCCGGCCTATGCGCGCGAGCGGGGCTTGAATCTCGAAGAGGCCGCCCGCGACGTGCGCTACCGGTTTTTTGAGCGCGCCGCCGCCGCCGCAAATTGCTCGCACGTGGCCGTTGCCCACACGGCCGACGACCAGGTCGAGACAGTGCTGCATCATCTCTTCCGAGGCACGGGCCTTGCCGGCCTGCAAGGCATGCCGGCCACTCGTCCCTTGGCCAAAGGCGTTATCCTCTCGCGGCCCCTCAGCTCCTTCTACCGGTCACAGTTGCTCGCTTTTCTCGAGTCGATCGGCGCGGAATTTCGGACCGACGAGAGCAACTTTGACGAAGCGCGCACGCGGAGCCGCATTCGAAATGAGGCTCTGCCGGAGCTGGTCCGGATTCTCGGGCCGCAAATTCTCGACGCAGTCAAGCAAACGGCCGAGCGGATCCGGGATGTGCAGGCGACCATCGAGGAGCTTGCCGCTGAACTGCTGGAAAAGTCCCTCGAAGATCAATCGCCCGACCTGGTGCGATTGAGCGCGGACGTGCTGGCCGCCCAGCGCAGGCACATCGCCCGCGAAGCCTTTGTCCTCTTGTGGAAGCGGCAGAATTGGCCGCGACAAGCGGTCGGGTTCGAAAGCTGGGACCGACTTTGGCGGTTAATCCAAGAGGGCGGGACGGTGACGCTGCCCGGCCACATCGAGGCGACGCGGCGCGGCAAACTGATCGTCGTTCGCCGCCGCTCCTGACCGTTTTGGCCTGCCGCCGAGACGGAAAATCGGCCCTGAGACAGCTCGCTCGCGTCAGCCTCTGCGGACGCTCGGAGTCCAGCCCGCGCGACGCGCGGGGCAAGCTCGTTTCTTCGGCCGAAACTGGCTTTCGGTCGTGGAAAACGCCTTCGGGCCGTTGTACGATGCGAGGTCTTATCGCCGCTTCCGACCCCTCCCGCGCTGAGGTCTCCTCTCGATGAACAACAACCGCCCACTCTTCTTCGCCAGCTTCATGACGCTGATCGCCGCCGGCCTGGGCTTCGCCCTGCGCGGCGCCATCTTGGCCGACTGGGAGTCGCAATTCGGCTTCACGAAGCAGGTGCTCGGCACAATCACGGGCGGAGGACTCGTCGGCGGCGGTATCACCATCATTCTGTTCAGCACCGTCACCGATCGCCTGGGCTATAAGGCCATTTTGATGCTGGCCTTCTTGCTCCACGTGCTGTCGGCCGTGGTGACGCTGGCGGCCACGCCGATCTACGCCGCCTTCGGACAGACCGCCACGTACAACTGCCTCTATTGGGGCATGTTCATGTTCTCGTTCGCCAACGGGCTGTGCGAAACGGCGATCAATCCGCTCGTGGCGACGTTGTACCCGCGGCAGAAGACGCATTACCTCAACATTCTGCACGCGGGTTGGCCGGGCGGCCTGGTTCTGGGCGGGGTGCTCGCGTACTGCTTCTGCGGAGCGAATTCGGCCATCCAACAGGTGCGTTGGGAGATCCTGATGGCCCTGTTCCTGGTTCCGACGGCCATTTACGGTTCCATCATCCTCTTCCAGAAATTCCCGCTCTCGGAAGCCCGCGCCGCCGGCGTCGGGTTTTCCACGATGCTCCTGGAATTTGCCTCGCCGATTTTGTTGTTTCTCGTCGTGCTGATGGCGATGGTCGGCTATGTCGAGCTGGGGACCGACAGCTGGATCACGAACATCATGAACAACGTGATCAAAGGGAAGGCGTTTTTGCTCTTCGTCTACATGTCGACGTTGATGTTCGTGCTGCGGTTTTTCGCCGGCCCCATCGTCGAGAGGATCAACCCCATCGGCCTGCTTTTCTGCGGTTCCTGCCTGGCGGCCATCGGCCTGTCGGCTTTGAGCTATGCCGGTGCGGCGGCCCTGGTGTTCGTCGCGGGAACAACCTACGCGCTCGGCAAAACGTTCTTCTGGCCGACGATGCTGGGGGTGGTCGGCGAGCGATTCCCCAAAGGCGGCGCACTGACGATGGGCACGATGGGCGGCATCGGGATGCTGTCGGCCGGACTTCTGGGCGGTCCTGGCATCGGCTATCAGCAGGACTATTTCGCGGCCAAGGAGCTGCGGGAAAAGTCCCCCTCGACGTTCGAGCGGTATGTCGCCGGGGAAAAGAGCCACTTCCTCTTCTTTGAACCGATCTCCGGCCTCGACGGCAAGAAGGTCGGCGAGCTGATCGACAAGGTGGATGCCAATCAGACGCTCGACGCACAGCAGCAAGCCGACGCGCCGGTTGTGGAAGACGCGCGCCTCTATGGCGGACGCATGGCCCTGCGCTATACGGCCATCGTCCCCGTGCTCATGGCCCTTGGCTATCTCATCCTGATCGTCTACTTCCGGGCGAAGGGCGGCTACAAGGTCGAGATCCTGCACGGCAAGCCGATGGACGGCGAAGAGTTCACCGGCGGCGTCGAAGCGCCACTCGAGATCTGATCCGCGAATCGGACGAACCGCCGTCCGGAAAAGAACGAAGGCTCGGCTCCCACTGGGGGAACCGAGCCTTCTTTTGTTCTCGTAGGATTTTTTGGAGGTGATCCTTACGAGACGGTGGCTGCCCAAGTCGACAGCCCGTCGACTGCCTTTAGGCGTTACCACCTTTTTGGCTACTATTACACTCAGAACTCACAAGACCACCTCCTCTCTGTTAAGGCCATCCGCTTCGATCGGCTCGCCAAGTCCGACCCCTTCGCGGCTTATCGTCCCTCGTGCTACGTTTGCACGATCCGATAAATGTATCGTTGACAATTCGGCCCCTTCTGACAAGGGGAATTTGCCCAATCGGCCCATTTTTTTGCTGCCGACTGGGACGTCTCTTAGCCATCGCCGCTGAGCAATCGTCGACTGGCCCAACGCGCGCTGCGGCGACCACCGGGCAGGCAAAAAAGGGGTCCCCATTCCCGCCTTGGAGATGGACAAGGAGGAATGAGGACCCCAACCCACTGTCGCAGGGCCACCCGTCAGGGATCGCGTTGTGAAGCGCGGTTTCGTTTCGGAAAATCGTCTCGGACTAGAGACACTTCATGAACGCCACCAGGTCGGTTTTTTCCTCGGCCGTCAGCTTGGTGCCGAGCACGAGGTTGAAGAATTCGACCGTGTCGTCGAGCGTCAATAGCCGCCCGTCGTGCAGGTAAGGGGGCGATTCCTTGATGCCGCGCAGCGGGAACGTCTTGATCGGGCCGTCCGCCGACGCATATTCGCCGTTGATGTCGTGCGGCTTGTAGAACCGCTCGACTTTGAGGTTATGCATCAAGTTGTCGGTGTAGTACGGCGCCACGTGGCAGACCGCGCATTTTCCTTTGCCGAAGAAGACGTCCTGTCCGCGCAGCTCGGCCTGCGAGGCCTTCGACGGATCGAGCTTGCCGAACAAGTCGAGCTTGGGTGCGGGCGGGAAGTCGAGGATTTCCTCGAACTCGGCCATGAAATGGACCTGGCTGCCGCGATCGAGAATGTTGACGCCCTTCTTGGTCGCAATCACGGGGTCGCCGTCGAAATAAGCCGCTCGTTGCTCGAACTCGGTGAAGTCCTCGACCGTCTTGAGTGCCCTTTGCGAGCCAAACAGTCGCTCGATGTTGACTCCGCGCAGGCTGGGGGTCTCGATGCGATGGCGGAATTGCTGCGGCCGGATATCGCCGACCAGGTGCGACGCGCCGTTGGTGTGGCCGTTGGCGTGACAGTCGAAGCAGGTGACGCCCCGGCTTGGCTTCTCCGAGCGCCGATCTTCGGTGATGTTGAACTGCTGCTGGGCGAACGGAGTCAGTAGCAGCCGCAGGCCCTCCAGCTGCTTGGGATTCAAGATGCCGTTAAACAGCTCGTAAAAGTTCTCGATGGTGACCAGCTTGCCCTGGGACACGTCGCCCAGGTCGGGCCGGGTTGTGAGATAAATGGCCGGCGGGAACTCGGGGAGAAAGTGTTCGGGTAGATCGAACTCGAGGTCGAAGCGATTGAGATCGCGCCCCTCTTGTTTGAGCACTTCCTTGATGTGGGCCTCGGGGAAGACCATGCCGCCTTCAGCATGATGCGGGTGGGGCAGGGGCATGAAGCCGGGCGGGAACGCGTCCTTCCCCTTGATCTGATCGGGCGTCATTCCGCCCAGTTCGTCCCACGTGACGCCGGTCGGCAACTTCGCGCGGACGCCCTCTTGAACCGGCTTTTGCCGGCCCATTTTGGTGTCGCCAGACGGGTGGTCGGACAGGTCGTAGCGCTGGGCCAACAGATCCTTTTGCCGCTGCATCACGGCCGCCTTCTCGGCCTTCATCCGCTGCTCGATCTGCGGAAAAGTCTCCTTGATCACCACCGGACTGTAGGAGCTGGGCGGGTCGTCGTAAGCGCCGACATTGGTCGACCAGACGATTCCCGAAGCGACAGCGGCCGCCAGTACGGCGGCGGCCGCTCGCCCCTGTTTGTCGATAGAGCGCTTTTTCATGGTTCGATCCTCCGTTGCAGATTCTTCGTTGCCAGATCCGGACGACACGCAGGCATCGTTGCGGAAGAACACCCCGCTCGCCGCCTGCGGCCGCCGGGAAGTTGCAGGGTAGCGAGCGGCGGGCTATATGTGAAATCTCTTGTTTCTATCCAAGCAATAGGATCCGGCTATGGAGCTGCAACAGCTCCGTTATTTCGTCGCAGTGGCCCAGCTGGCCAACTTCACGCGGGCCGCGCAAAAGTGTTTTGTGGCGCAGCCCTCCCTGAGCCAGCAGATCATCAAGCTCGAGCGGGAGTTCGGCGGGCCGCTCTTCGATCGCACGAGCCGCAAGGTCCGCCTGACCGATCGCGGCCGCGTGCTCTTCGACCGGGCGATCGAGATCCTGGCGGCCGTCGACGGCACCAAGCGGGCGATGACTGAGGACGCGGACGCTGGCCAGATCACCGTGGGGGCGATCCCGACCATCGCCCCCTATCTTTTGCCGCCGCTGCTCAAGCGATTTCTCCGCGATCATCCGAAGACGGAGGTCACCGTCTCTGAGAACCTGACCGAGTACACGATCCAAGCCTGCCTGGAAGGGGATGTGGACGTCGGCGTGTTGGCGCTGCCGGTTGCCGAGGAACAACTGGCGGTCGAGCCGCTGCTCACCGAGGAACTGCTATTGGCGACAACAGTAGGACACCCGCTCGTTGCGAAGCGAACCGTCACGATGCAGGACGTCTCCAAAGAGCGTTTTGTGCTCTTAAGCGAAACGCATTGCCTGGGGCAGCAGGTTCTGAGCTTTTGCAAAGACCAGTCGTGTCATCCGGCGGTCAGTTGCCGCAGCGCACAGCTGCTGACTGTGCAGGAGCTGGTCGCATTGGGGCACGGCGTCTCCTTGATTCCCCAGATGGCCGTCAATGCCGATCGGTCGCAGCAGACGAAGTATCGCTCGCTCAGCGGCGAAAAGCCGACTCGGACGATCGCCATGATCTGGCGGAAGAACCGCTACCACAGCCCGGCGGTCGAGCGGTTCATCGGCGCGCTGCGCGATTTCGCGTCCAACGGCCACTCGGCAAAAGGTCGACCGAAGCGGGCCCGCGCCGAGCACTGAGCTCGCACTGGCGAGCGGCGGGTGTCAGCCCGCCGGTTCTTTGCGCTTGCTTCTTGTTTTCTGAGTTGTTCTGTGTCACTCGCAATTCTGCGTCGGGCGCACGATGCGAAAGACAAGGAAGGACAGAAAACGAAGAACCGGCGGGCTGACACCCACCGCTCGCCACAGACTCGCGCGCAATTACTTCAATCGCAGGTACGCGAACAGGTCGCAAATTTCCTGGTTGTTGAGCGGCGTCAGGACGTTCTCGGGCATGAGTGACAGGTCCGAGGCTCGCAGCTCCTCGACGTCGACGCGCTTGATCACTGTCCGCTGATTCTTCGCGTCGAGCACCGTGATAGTTTCTGTATTGGAGTCGGCCAAGAGTCCGGCCAGAATCCGCCCGTCGTGCAGCACCACGTTATAAGCGCGGAACTCCGGTCGAATCACGGCGCTCGGATCGACGACGTTCGGCAAGAGCACGCTCAGATTCTTGCGGTCGGCCGCCGTCAGATCGGGGCCGACCTGGTTCCCCTCGCCATAGAGACGATGGCAGATCGCACAGTGCTTGGTGAAGAGGCCGTGCCCCTCTTGCGGATGTCCGGGGCCTTTGGAAAGCATGATCGAAATCGCGTTGATCCGCCCCTGCTTCTCACGCGGTGTGGTACCGCGGACGCTGCCCCAGCGAGCCGCGACATCGCGAGCAATGTCGGGGTCCTTGTGCAACAGCATGTGGCGGACCTGGTCGACGGAGACGATCTTCGGATCGACGCGGCCGGTCGCCACTGCCGCCAGCAATTGGTGCGTCCACACGCGGCGGCTCGCCAATGCATCGACGACCTTTTCACGGCGCGAGCCGGGCAGATCCTGCCAGCGTTCGAGCAGTCGCTGGCCGATCGACTCGTCACTGAAGTGCCCGAGGGCTGTCAGCACGGCGTCGGCGATCGCGTCGGGTTGACCTTTTTCCACGAGCGGCAGGAGTTCGTCGGCCGTCTTGGAAGGACCCGCCTCAGATAACGCGCGGATCGTTTTCAAACGGTCGACCAGCGGCGCGGAATGATTCTTCGCGAGTGCTGTCAGCTTGGGCCACGCCTCGTTGCTTCCCAAGCGCAGGGCCAGGCACAAGGCGGCCGGCGAGGGCGACGGGCTTTCCGCGATTTTTCGCAGCGGAGCCGCCAGCTCGGCGGGAACGTGGTCAAAACGTCGGCCTGCAAGCTGGATTTCCATCCCGGCAACGATCCGCTCGGTGTCGGCGGGCGTCGGGGCATGATTCAAGAGCCATGCACACGCGGCGTAGCCTCCGTCGTCGCCCGCAGCCAGGTAACGCCGGGCCAAGCGTTCGACTAATACATCGCGGACGATGGGTCGGCGCCACGTGTTCGGCGCGTCGAGCATGGAGAGAACTGCCTCGCGGTCTGACAGAACTTTATTTTCGATGGCCCACCAGATGAGCAGCGGAATGTGCGGGTCGTGGGCGTCTTCGTCGCGCCGCATCAGCTCGGCGATGATCGGCAATCCCTGCTTGCCGGGGAGACGCTTGGCACTGCAGGCCAACTGATTACGGACGACACAGCTCGGATCGGTCTTAGCCAATCGCACAAAATCAGTGGCCTGGCTTCCGGAGACAGCTTTTTTGTCGGCCAGCAGGCGGACGGTCCAGGCGCGGACTGATTGCGCGGGATGCTCCAGCGCCCGCGAGGCGAACACGTCATCAAGGCCGCCGCACAAGAAGATCGCCCAGAGGGCTTCGACGGCCTTCACCTCATCCTGAGTCGATTCAAATCGCTGTCGAAACGCGGGGACCAGTCCCGGATCGGCGCGCTCGCCCAGAAAAGGCCAAAGCTCGCGGCGCTGCCACGAGTTCGGCTGATCGAGCAGGGCGACGATTTCGTGCGGCGACAGTTTTGAGAGCGCCTTGCCCGGCGGCGACGCCTGCGCGGTGCTGGTCTCGCGTGCTTGCTGCAACGTTCGGGCGCCCTTGGCGGCGACGCGCCAAATGCGACCGTCGTCACGGCTGGGCATGTACCACTGGCTGCGATTGACTGGGCTGGCGTGGCTCAGGTGGATGTCGTACCAGTCGGCAATGTAAACCGCGCCGTCCGGACCGACCGTCATGTCGACCGGGCGGAACCAGGGATCGCTCGACGTGAGAAAATCTCCCTCGTGTCCGCCGTGACCTCCTTGGAGCGTGGCAAATGTGCTGCCCTTGGTCTCGAACGGATACCAGCGGACGGCATTCTGCCGGATGTTCGGGCAGATGCAGACGTTGGTGAATCGCTCGGGAAGGGCGGTTCCCTGATAGATCACGTTGCCGCCCGTCAGTCCGCCGCCGAAGGGCCCCTTGTGTTCGACTGGCGGGAAATAGCCGAACGAGTAGGGATTGTGCAGCGGACCGTGTTTGCCAAACCCTTTGACGTAATAGGCCCCCTGCACGTGATGGCACAGCGGCTCGAGCGTGTTGCCGCCGGCGAACAGGTTGCCGAAGCGATCGAAATCGATGCCCCAGGTATTGCCGCCCCCCTCGGCGAACAGTTCGAACTGTTTCGTCTTGGGGTGATAGCGCCAGATGCCTTGCTGAAATTCGATGCCGCGAATGTTGGCGCTGACCGTGCTCCCTTGCGCGCCGTACAGCCAGCCATCGGGACCCCAGGTGAGCGAGTTGGCAAACGCGTGGGCGTCCTCCATGCCGAAGCCGGTCAGCAGCACTTCGGGGTCGCGGTCGGGCACGTCGTCGCCGTTGGCGTCGGGATAGAAGAGCAGGTAAGGGGGCTGCGCGATGAACACGCCGCCGTAGCCGATCGCGAATCCCGAAGCCAGGTTGAGCCCGCCGATAAAGTCCTTGGCGTGGTCCATCACGCCGTCGCCGTTCGTGTCTTCGAGAATCGTGAGACGGTCGCGTCCTTTCGGCCCTTTGGGCGGCGGATCGGGTCGGCGGTCGTACTTGGTGCGGAGGTACTCGTCGACGGCCACCGGCTTGAGACCCTCGGGCACGGGATACTGCAGATACTGCAGCACCCACAAGCGGCCGCGGTCGTCGAAGGTGATCGACACCGGTTGCTTCACCAGCGGCTCGCTGGCCACCAGCCGCACTTCGAGCCCGTCGGCGATGCTGAATCGCTTGATCGCCTCGGCCGGCGTGAGAGCTTTCGGGCCTTGGAGCGCGCGGACCTCGTTCTCGCTCAGATCTGACGCGTGCGAGTCCACCGATGCCGGTTTCGCGGGATCGGTAGCGTGCGCATTGGTCGCGACCGCAAGGACCACGGCAGTCAGCACGGCCGAAAGCAGCCTGCGTGTGAGCATGGGTGGCAAAGACTCCGGGCGAGAAGGGCAGGATCGAAAGTCCGGCGGGCTGCGGGGCGGACGTTCAGCCTAAACCGGCCGCGGACGGATCTCAACGTTGCCCACCGAACGCGAAATCGCGCACTAGCTCCGAGCGGGGGCGTCAGCCCCCCGAGTCTTCGGAATTGAATTCTTCACACATCAAACAGCAAGAAAGCGCAAGAACCGGCCGGCTGACACCGGCCGCTCGCCTCGAAGGGGAATGCGACGGACAAAATCGTCCGTCGGGCCGTCACACCGTCGGGACGTGCCAACGGCGGCCCGTGCGGGCAAGGAGGGCTTCGGCCGCTTCGGGGCCCCAGGTGCCGGCCGGATATGGCTCCGGCTCGATCCGGTTTTGCTCCCAATAGTCGAGCACTGGCGTGATGAATCGCCAGGCGGCTTCGAGTTCGTCGCTGCGGGTGAACAGAGTCGTGTCGCCGCGGAGCACGTCCAACAGCAGCCGCTGATAGGCTTCCGGCAACACGCCGTGGAAAGCCGACTGATATTCAAAATCCATCTCAACCGGATGGATCTGATACTGCATCCCCGGCCGCTTGGTGGAAAACCAGAGCGAGATCGCCTCTTGCGGCTGGATGCGAAACACCAGCGCGTTGGGCCGCGCGCCGACCAGGTCGCAGATGTCTCCCTCGCATTCGACGGTCGTGAACAAGTTGAGCGGCGGCAGCTTGAATTGGATGGCAATTTCGCTCACCCGATTCGGCAGCCGTTTGCCCGTGCGCAGATAAAATGGGACGCCCGCCCAGCGCCAGTTGTCGACTTTGATTTCCATGGCCGCGAAGGTTTCGCGGCGGGAGTCGGGCGGAATGCGTTCCTCCTGGCGATAGCCGCGGGCCGGCTTGCCGTCCATTTCGCCTGCCGTGTACTGCCCGGGAATTGCCCACTCGGGGATGCCTGACGGGCGCCCCGGCGCGAGCGCCTGCAGCACTTTGAGCTTTTCGCTCCGGATTTCGTCGGCCCGAAAGAAGGCCGGAGGCTCCATCGCGACCAGACACAACAGCTGCAGCATGTGATTTTGCAGCACATCGCGAGTCGCGCCGGCCTTGTCGTAGTAACCTCCGCGGCCCCGCTCGAGCCCCTGCGATTCGGCCACGGTGATCTGCACGTGGTCGACGTGATTGCGATTAAAGAGGGGCTCAAAGATGGCGTTGCCGAAGCGGAACAACAAAATGTTCTGAACCGTCTCTTTGCCGAGATAGTGATCGATCCGGTAGATCTGCTCCTCAGTGAGATAGCGGCCCAAGTCGCGGGTCAGTCCCTGGGCCGACGCCAGGTCGTGGCCGTACGGTTTTTCGAAGACGACCCGCAGCGTGCGATTCGAGTTGGCCGCCGGAATCATCCCCGATTTGCCCATCGCTTCGACGGCCGGCACGAATAGGTCGGGCGTCGTCGCCAGATAGGCGATCTGCTTCCCGCGGACGCCTGAGCGGTTTTCGATCTCCCCCAGTTCTTTTTTCAGGCTGGCGAACTCGTTGGGATCCTGGATGTCGGTCCGGTGATAAAAGAGCCGACGAGCGAACTCGGTCCACCTTTGATCCGTGAAGGAACCCGGCGGGGCTTCCTCTTTGACCGCGTCCGCCATTTCCGCGCGAAACTGGTCGTCGGTTTTTTCACGCCGGGCGACGCCGACAATCGGCGCGCGTCCGCTCAAAAACCCCTCCGTCCACAGCCGAAACAGGGCGGGGATCAGCTTCCGCGCCGTCAGGTCGCCGGAGGCGCCAAAGATGGCGATCACCGCCTCTTCCGCCGGCGGTTTGTCCTGAGTGTCCGGCGTTTCCCGGCTTCGCTCGGTGAACCGTTTGACTTCAACGTCCGGTGCCATGGTCGGTCTCCCTGAAGATGTTGGCTCACATCATCGGTTCAACGCACGTAGTTTGCCAGCCGAAAGGCCAACCGCGGAGATCAGGCCGCCGGTTCTTTCTCTTCCGCTCCGTTCACTTCTTCACGACGTTTGCTCCGACCTTGCCTGCAGCAGTTCTTCGAATCGCCGCGGCGACAGTTCGCATAGCGACTTCACCACCAGCTCGGCCGCGCGGAGCTGCTCGACCGTGCGCCCCGTGCTGGCTAGCGCGACAGCGCGCATCCCGCCGCGATGGGCGGCCTCCACTCCGACCGGCGCGTCCTCCACGACGACGCAGCGCGCGGGTGGCACCTGCATGCGGGCGGCGGCGGTTAGAAACACCTGCGGGTCCGGCTTGCCGCGTTTCACATCGTTGCCGGTGACCGTGGCCGAAAGCAGCCGGCCGACCCCGAGCCGCTCGATCGCTAGCTGTACGTTCTCCGCGGGCCCTGATGAGCCGACGGCCAAGCGAAAACCGGCGCTCACGAGGGATTGCATCAACTCGACCGCTCCCGCCATCGCGGGAAAGTCACCACTGATGATTTCCCGAAAGAGCCATTCCTTACGGCGGTCGATCTCGCCGATCCGCTCGTCCGAAAGGGGCTCGCCCTGCCACTGCTCCGCGATGACCTCACGGCTCGTCCGGCCAAACCCCGCGGCGAACTGCTCTTCGGTATAGACGCGCTCGTGCTCGGCCGCCACCGCCCGCCAACTCTCGAAGTGTGCCCGATACGAGTCGATGAGCACGCCATCCATATCAAAAATCACGGCCTTGGGATCGTTAGCGGTCAACAGGTTTCCCTCGCTCCAAGCGGTGGTCCGTCCAAATCGTCACGAACACTGCTGATGGCACCAGCCGCCGGGAGAATAGTGTCCCGTCGGTCCACCGCGGCCCCCGAACACTTCCCCTACCCGCTACAATTCCGTCGGAGCCAAAAGCTCTAGCCGGCGACGCTCGACTGGGAATGGGGCTACCGGGCATTCTCGACCGACGGGCCGCTCTTTTCCAGGCTTGCAAGATGTCGGCCGGGCCTCCATAATTCCGGTTTCGACCCGGGCTTGTGCGTATTTGCGGAGAAGGTATCGACCGAACATGGCGACATTGAATCGTATCGAGATAAGAAAGCGCCGGAAAAAGCGCGCCCGCCTCAAGAAGAAACTGCGTTGCCGCTTCTGTCCGGACGGGTGCAATCACTCGCCTCGACCGATTTACGTCGATTTCAAGGATCTGAAGACCTTGCGGCTAATGATCGATCGCGAGGGGCACATTCAGTCGCGCCGCCGCACGGGCAACTGCGCGAAATATCAGCGGGCGGTCCGCCGTGCAGTGCTGATGGCCCGGTTCATGGGGCTGTTGCCGTACGTCTCTGAAGAATAGCCGTCTTTGAAGAATAGCAGTCCGTGGCGGCTGAGCCGGTCCGGCGCGATCGAGGCAGCCGGATCGAGCGAAACCCGCCGCCCGGACCCCAAGAGTCGCCCTGGTCACCGGCGTCTCCCCCCGAATTCAGTGCGACCCCTGCACCGGGCTTGCGACCGGTGCGTTTGACAACCCCGCGATAATTCCCTCGGGAACCGTTCGCGGGGCTCCGCACGTCCAAACTTTCTTCCGTTTGCGAGGAGAATTCGCATGATTCGTCCAGGAGTTGCCGCTCCGATTCGTGGGATCGCACCCCTGGCACCCACTGAGCCCATCGACGTCCGGGCGCAGATCTTCAACGCGCCGGAATTCGGTGCGCAGGAAGTCGCCAATTTGCGGCACGCGATGGGGGGCGACGGCCTGTCGGCCGTGCGGCAAAGCTTTGCCGAGCTGCGCGATCAGGCCGACGATCCCAATCCGCCGCAGCGGACGCTGATTGTCGCCGGCATCGTCGCCTACCTGCTCGGGCAGCATCACCTGGCTCTCAAATACCTGAGCAATATCTCCGGAGTCGGCATCGCCGACTATTACCGCGGTATGGTGCTGTTGGGACAGCAGGACTATGCCGAAGCGGCCGAGGCCTTCGAGGAAGCGGCCAAGCAGGGCTACGACCCGATTCAGTCCAAGCTCTCCAAGGCCGGCGCCATCCGTCTTTCGGGCAAGATCGAGGAAGCCGAACGACTGTTGCGGGAGTCGGCCCGCGAGGCGGCCACTCGCGCCGAATACTCGTACCAGATGGGCTGCATCCGCGCCGACCACGGAGACATCTTCGGCGCCATCGAATATTTCGAGCGGACCGTCGACATGGATCCGCATCACACGGCGGCTCTGTTCCGCCTGGCCAACGAGATGAACCTCCTCGGCAACGACGACGACGCCATCCGGCTGTACGAACAGGCGCTGTCACGCCCGCCGTTCTACATCGGGGCGCTGATCAACCTGGGACTGCTCTATGAAGACAAGGAGCGTTACCCGGCGGCCGCGTTCTGCTTCAGTCGCGTGCTGCAGTTTTATCCGAACCACGAACGGGCCCAGCTGTACCTGAAGGACATTCAGGCGGCGGGCAACATGTACTACGACGAGGATGCCGTTCGCCACCAGCGCGAGCTGGAGCAGGTGATGCGGATCCCGATTGGCGACTTCGAGCTTTCAGCCCGCAGCCGCAACTGCCTCGAACGAGCCGGCATCGAGACGCTGGGCGATCTGACCGCCATCAGCGAGCACGATCTGCTCTCCAGCAAGAATTTCGGCGAGACGTCCTTACGGGAAATCCGCGACATCCTCAAGACCCGCGGGTTGTCGATCGGGCAGTTCGCCTCGCGTTCGCCGCTGGCCGCGCCGATTTTCGCGCCGGAGACCGTTTCCCCGCAGGAGCAGGCGGTGCTCGAAGCGCCGGTCGGCGATCTCAACCTGTCGGTCCGGGCCAGAAAATGCCTGTCGCGATTAGGCCTGGTGTCCATCGGCGAACTCGTTTCCAAGACGGCCGACGAGTTGCTGTCGGTCCGCAACTTCGGCGTGACGTCGCTCAACGAAGTGCGGGCCAAGCTGACCGAGATGGGCCTGCGGCTGCGGAACGACTGAGTCGGGCACGAGCGACACCGGTTCGGAAGACGAAACTCGCTTGCCCCCGCTCCGTTGAACGTCGGCCGCAGCGTGCGTGCGTTTTGATCCCGATCGGCGCGCTTGCTCCGCGATTCGGCACGCCGGGAAGCTGATGGCCATGACCACCATCGAGGCTCGGATCGCGGAGAATCTGGCCCGGATTCGTGAGGAGATCGAGGCCGTCTGTCGCCGCTCCGGCCGTTCGGCCGACGACGTGCTGCTGGTCGGCGTGACCAAATCGGCCAAGATCGAATGGATCGAGTCGCTCGTCGCTCTGGGCGTGCGCGACCTGGGCGAGAGCCGGCCGCAACAGCTGCTGGAACGGGCCTCCGCACTTGAGGGAAACCGCGCGGCAGCTGAGCCGATTCGCTGGCACCTGATCGGCCATTTGCAGCGGAATAAAGTCCGCAAAGTGCTCCCCGTGGCCGGGTGCCTGCACTCGATCGACAGTCTGCCGCTCGCCGCCCGGATCGACGCTATGTCGGCCGAGCTGGGTTTGCGGCCGCGACTGCTGCTCGAGGTCAACGTCTCGGGCGAGGGATCGAAAGACGGCTTTTCGCCCGATCAGGTGCGTACCGACTGGGTCGAGCTCTGCGCGTTGGCCCAAGTCGAGCTGGCCGGGCTGATGACGATGGCTCCGCTCGGGGACGACGCCGAAACGGCACGGCCCACCTTTCGCCGACTGCGAATGCTCCGCGATGAGCTGGCGGCCCGCCCCGGCTCGCCCCCGCTCAGAGACCTGTCGATGGGCATGAGCGGCGATTTCCCGGCGGCGATCGAAGAGGGTGCCACCATGATCCGCATCGGCACAAGCCTGTTCGACGGTCTTCCGGAACGAGCCGAGAGCACCTGAACGGTCTCGCCGATGAATCGAGCACCTCGCGGGCAAGTTCCCCCAGGCGCAAAAAAACGGGGCACGCTTGGGTGAGCCCGCCCCAAAAACTGGCGCAGTACGGGCGAAAGGTCGACGTTGCCGCCGCCAAGCCGCACCAGACTTCACTTAATCGTCAGGGCCGTATTGAGCTCGCCGAGGGCGTTTTGGATGTGGGTCATGGCCTTGTTGTGACGCACTCCGGACGCTCCGCTCGCGTTAAACTTCTGCAGAACGGTCTGGGCCTGTTTGAGCAGCTCGTCCGACGTTCCCTGCTGTTCCTTGGTCTTGCCGTCCCCCTTCAACATCACTCCGAGGACCTTGCCCGCCTGGTGCAAGTGCTTCATCGCCTTGGCGCGATGCCCCTGATAGTCGTGGTCGGCCTGCTCCAGCAGTCGATACGCCTGGGTCACCGCCTGCACGTCGGCCGGGTTGGCCGGCCGAGCCCCGTAGGCTCCCGCGGGCATATAGGGCCGACTGGCCCTGAGGGCGTTGCGGCGGTTTTGGCGATACGGGTTTTGGGCCTGGGAAGGGGAGGGGAACGCGACGGCGACAGTGAGCAAAACGGTGGCGGCAACGGCAACGCGCGCTGGCTGCATTATGACGACCTCGATCGAGACTGGGACATCGAGACTGCGACATCGAGATTGGGACGAAGTGCTCTCACTTCATTTTCGCTGAAGGGGCCCCTAAATCAACAAACCCCGTCCAAAGCTCCTGGGGGCCGGAGATCCGATTACATTTCGGCAACTTTGGCCGATCGAACGCCGGGTGCCAGCGTAATGGGCTGACCGCGCGTACCGAAGCGTCGCCCCCCGCCACTCCGGTCCGCTCGCCGCCGGAAGGTCGCAACCCGCGGCTGACACTCCCAATTCATCGCATCTCGGTGGCGCCAAACCGCGGTGCCGGAGTGGCCCCACCGGAATAACCCCCGTGGCAGTCGCGTTTGACCCGCGGTACAATCGCCCGCGACAAAATGGTCGGCGCGATCCCATCGCCTCGACCGGGTGTCGGGACCAGAACAGACGCGGGGCGTAGCTCAGCCTGGCTAGAGCGCCAGCTTTGGGAGCTGGATGTCGCAGGTTCGAATCCTGTCGCCCCGACTTACATTTCTTAACGACGTGCCCTCCGATCCGGATTCTTCTCGATCCGATTGGTTGAGCAAACGATGCTCATCCGGCCCTGTGGGCTGATGGCTCGCGCGGTATGCCTGGAAACGCTCGAGGACCTCGCCCGCGTCCAGCGCGACTTGTCGCTGGCTTTCGGCATCGCGCAACACGTACTTGCGAATGCCCCCACACACCAAAACGGTTCCCCACTCGGGCTCGGATTCGAGTGCCGTCTCCATTGACTTAATGACGAGTGTTGTCTGCTGCTCCCGTCCGGGGCTCGAAACTGAGGAATTCTTTTTGAGCTAAATAATGCAACTCAGTTGCACTTGCACTTCACTTTCGTTGTGGTCGGCGATCTAATGGGAGCCAATGGCTCGTGTCATGATGCGCTCCAAGCGGGTAAAGGTTGTCCTTTCGCTTGTCGGCTACCTGCTGGCGACGGTGGGTGTCCAGGCTCTGCACGACCATTCTGCGCATCATTGTTCGGGATGCACCCGCGAAGCTCGCGATGTAGCGGCCAATGCGGATTGCAATGACTGCTGCGCGGAAGGCGGTCATGCCGGGGAAGACGGAGATTCACATCACCGTCCGCACGGCCCAACGCGGTGCGAGGACTCGTGCTTTGCCTGTCGGCTGTTGGCGGTTAAAGGCGTCGCTCCGGCGACCTTCACAGTCGTTGAAAACGTCGGTGTGGTCTACCTCATCGAGCGGCGAGTGCCCGCTTTTTACGCGCCGCCGCGGCCCTCTCTGCCCCTTTCTCGCGGACCTCCTGCTTAGCTGATCGAGGTCCCTCAATTTCGCGCGACGCAGCGTCATCGGTCTGCGCCTTGGCCGTGGTGTTCGAACGGTCGCCGATCCGTTTCTCGAATCGGTCTTGGACCTCGACTCACACCACGGGCACTGGCTGACGGCTGGTTTCGCTTCAGGCACTGGGCGCGAAAAACTGCAGCACCTAGTCCAGGTTCGTGGACTTGTTCCGCATCGTGCGTTGCGGCGCCTGCGTGCACCGCAACGCGGCTGCGCGGCATGTCCCCAGCGGTCGAATCCGTGCAGGGAGAGGTCATGGTCCATTGCGTCGAGCGCTTAGCCAGCTTCTTGAATCACGATTTCTGTCCGTGGGCCAACCGCTATGTCTACTGGCTCAAGCAGCCGGTTGGTTGGTTTGCGCTGGGAGCCGCGGCAGCTCTGGTGATTGGCATCAGCGTGGCGCCTCAAGCTCTGATCGTTTGCGCCGCATTGATTGCAGTGGCGCTGATTGGAATCGCCTGGCCGCGGATCGCGATGCGAGCCGTCTCGTGCTCACTGTCGTTCGATCGGCCACGGGCGACCGAGGGCTCGGTCGTCCGTGTGCGGATTGCGGTCTCCAATCGCTGGCCGTGGCCTCTTTGGGGCCTCATGGTCGAGCGCGGCTTCTTTTTGCCGGCGGATGGCGAGGACTCGAAGCCCGCCGCTAGCTTGGCGCGGGTCGCGGGTTGGTCACGGACCGTCTTTGAGTGGGAGTTTTGTCCTCCGCGGCGCGGACGTTATCCGCTCGAGACACCGCGGCTGGCAACGGGATTCCCATTCGGTCTGTGGCAGGCTCAGGCCGAAATCGACGTCGAAGACGAACTGCTGGTGTGGCCCCGTACGGCATGCCTGCAGTCGATTCCTCCGATTCTCGGCGAGTCGCTGTCGATTGCCGCGGCACACAGCCGGCACGTCGGAGACGAGGGCGATGTAACCGGCCTGCGCCCGTTTCGGCACGGCGATTCCCTACGACACGTGCACTGGTCCCAGACGGCCCGGCATGATCGCCTCGTGGTCTGCGAGCGGCAAGCCAGCGCGAGGCGACGTGTCCAGTTGATCTTCGATACCGGCGCCGAGCGTCAACCGGGCAGGTCAAGCGAAGCTTGCGAGAATCTGATTCGCGTCGTCGCCTCGATCGGCCGGCAATTCCACTCGCATCACGCCGATACGCAACTTTGCCTTGGCGACCGCTTCGTTCTCGCGAACCCGGGAGAACAGGGACTGAAGCGGATGATGGATGCTTTGGCGGTCTGGTCGCCGGATGGCAAATGTGAGTGCGAAACCTGCCGGCACGACGGTGCTGATCGCGCGCTTGCCTTCGTCGTGACCACTCCGGCAAGGGTTGCCGAATGGAGGTGCAAGTTCCAACGCGATCGCGACACGCAATTTGTCGTCCTCGACGCGTACGGAGAGGGACCTAAGGCAGCGGTCGCGAGGCAGCAGCCGGACGATTGCTCGTCGCTTCGGAGAGCGTGCCTGGTCATCGACGGGCGGGAAGATCCACTGATGAGCCTGACGCGGCGGTGGGAGCAACTTTGTCATGACGGTTGGTCGCACAACTAAGCCGGATCGGCGTGCATCGTGTTTGATCCTGGCGGCACTTGCCGCCGGGACCTTTCAGGTCGTGCGCCGTGCTTCACGTGAACGATGGTGGAACGTCGCGATTGAGTTAAGCGCGACCGCGATCGCTTTTGCAGGTCTCTACTGGGAGTGCCGGCGCGACGGTCTCGACCGGCCGCGCCCTCGGGCCACGCTAGCGATCTCATTAGCGGCCTTTCTGACACTGCCGCCAGTGATCGAAACAGCGCTGCGAACCTTGACCGGCGACGGCGAGGCATTCGAGCTGGTGCTGCTAGCGGTCATGCGCAATGCGGCCCTCGGAACGGCCGTATTTGCCCGCCGGCGGGGTTTTGGGCACGCCTCGTATCTCTTCAGCGGCTTTCTCACGCTGTTTTGCATCGCGATTGAAGACCATCTCGCGGCCTTCGTGCCCGCGTCGATCTATGCGGTCGTCGGGCTTTGGGTCTTGATGGCCGCGTACTGGGAACGACTGCAAGGACACGTCGCTGTCGAATGTCATCGCCACACGCCGGTTCGCGCTGGAGTGTTGGTTGGCGTTTGCGTGTTGATGATTCTCTCCGCCGCTCTCGTTGCTGGTGTGCGCAGCGAGTTGGTGGCCATGCCGGGGTTTATGCCGACTTCGGGCGGGCAGCACCAATCCGACCCGTACGCGCGACAGGGGGTTGGCGACGGCGACATGCTGGTCGCCGCAAAGCAAAACCCGATGTCGTTCGGCCCGGTCGAGTCGGGGACGTTTCTCGAGTCGCAGATGCCCAGCCTTTATGACATGCTCGACGACCGTTATGGCGAGCCGCTTACCAAGGCCCAGCGCGTCGGGCGGGCGGTCGCGTTAAGCGGCAAAGTCAGCTCTGATCCGAATCAAAAAGCGAGCGATTCGAAGCGATCCGGCCGTGAGTTTTCGACAGTGCGCCGCCGAACGGCTCAGGCGAAAAGCCGCCCTCACGGCACCGAGTCCGACGCCTTGTTCTATCTGAAAGGCCCGGTGCCGCTGCACTTGGCGATGGAAAGATATGACGCCTTCGACGGAGCCACCTGGTTCCAGGAAGCCGAAGTCAAATCACTGCCATCGCTCTCCCTGGACGAGGCGGATGATAATCCCTGGCTTGAATTCACCGCCGTGCCCAAGAACTGGGTCGTCGATGCGGAACGCCACTCCGTCAAGATCATTAACCTTAAATCGCCGCGATTTCCCTCGCCGCCGCTCTTGAGCTCCCTTCACATCGATCGGGTCAATCGCCTCAGTTTCTTCAAGTGGACACCAGACGGCGTTCTGGAAATGCATGGCCGCGACTGGATCCCCCAGTTTACGGCGATCGACCTCGTCAACGTCGTGATCGCCGCGGACGCCGTGCGTCATCGCCCACCCTATTTGCCTCGAGACCAAAATGCTCTCTGGACGCGGCTTCCCGATGTCTCATCGGTCAGTGAAGCCAAGGCTCTGGGAACTCAGTGGACCGAAGGCGTGCCGCGCGGCTGGCCCCAGATCGAGGCGGTGGTTGAGCACTTGCGAAATGAGTTCACTCTCGATGATGACGCTTTGGCGTGGCCCACATGCCGTGACGTCGTCGGACACTTTTTTCGCGAGCGGCGTGGCCCCGACTACCTGTTTGTCAGCGCGGCTGGATTGATCCTTCGATCGCTCGGCTATCCGACCCGCGCCGTCAGCGGATTTTACGCGGACCCGAAGCGTTACGACCGACGTGCGGGGCAGACGTCCGTCTCGGGCGAGGATGGTCACTTTTGGATGGAGGTCGAGATCTCCAGTGGAGTCTGGTATCCGATTGAACCCACACCCGGCTACGAGCCTCCACGAATGGCCCGCACTTATGGCGAGATGGCTTCGGCCTTCCTCACACACGTGCAGAAAACCCTTCGCGCGCATTGGCTGGTCGCAGGCTTCGGCGTGACCTTGTTGTTTGCGGCAGCCTGGCGACGACGACGCCTGCTCGATCAAGTTGCCGGCCTGGTTTGGCGCGGACGATTGCTCGGCGGCCCCCGTCACGCAGTGCTGGCGACGATGTGGCTATTGGAACAGCGTGCTCGCCTTGCCGGATTCGGTCGGCCCCGCGATCGAACACTCGCCCAATGGCACGGTCCCCGGATTCGCGCTCTCAGCGCCAACTGTGCAGAGTCCGAGTCACGACTGATCGATTTGTTTGACTGGGTTCTTTACGCCCCCCAGCAAGTCAGTGCATGCCCGGTCCCAGAGACTGAGGTGCACAAGGTGTGTCGCAAAGCAATCCGCGCGGCCTCGCTGGCTGCGATGCAGGGCCAAAGCGTGTTCTGAGTGACAGAGAAACGAGGTTCGAATGCCGACAAGCTTGGAATCGAAGCACGACGGACACCGCCACAAATCGCAGACGGCGCATTCTCCCGGCGAGGGTAGACGCGTCGTTGGCGAACTCCGCCGCGCACTCAATTCCGCGCTTATGGGTAAAGAGGAAGTCACGGAGCTCGTGCTCGCGTGTTTGTTGGCGCGCGGCCATCTGTTGTTCGACGACCTGCCGGGACTGGGGAAAACCACGCTGGCGAAGGCTCTGGCGCATGCAGTCGGCGGGCGATTCGCGCGCGTGCAATGCACACCCGATCTCCTCCCGGGCGACATTACCGGTTTCAACATCTTCAATCAGAAGACGCGCGAGTTCGAGTTTCTCCCAGGCCCGGTGTTTTCCGACGTGCTCTTGGCCGACGAGATCAATCGCGCGACACCCCGAACTCAAAGCGCCCTGTTTGAAGCGATGGCCGAGCGGCAGGTGACGATCGACGGGGCCAGCCGAGCCCTTTCTGGCTCATTCTTCGTCATTGCCACGCAAAACCCGGTCGAGAGTCACGGGGCGTACCCGCTTCCCGAGGCTCAGCTCGATCGATTCGCAATGAAAGTGCGGATCGGATATCCCGACCGATCCAGTGAGTTGAGCCTCTTGGCTTCAAGGATCGGCCGGGATGCCCACTCGGCCGACCTCCAATCCGTGGATCGGTCGGCGTTGGCTGAACTTCAGGACCAGGTCAGTCGCGTTGCCGTCACCGAAAGCCTGCTCGAATACCTGGTCGACCTGGGGCGGGCGACTCGCGAACACCGAGCCGTGCGATTGGGACTGAGTCCCCGCGGGCTCCTGACCTGGCAGCGCGTGGCGCAAGCCCGCGCGCTGCTTCAAGGACGCGAGTTCGTCACACCTGATGACATCCAAGACGTTGCAGTCCCCGTTTTATCGGTGCGCCTGGTGGGCGATTTTGAATCGGCCGAGCGATTTGTCGCGGAGGTCATTGCAGCCGTTGCGGTTCCCGTCACTCCGACCAAACGCTGAGTCTGAAGGTGCTGACATGGCGATTTTCGACACATTTTTTTGGGGCGGAATGCTGCGGGGAGCGCAGTGTCTGCTTCAAGCTTCGCCGTTCATATTGACCGGCCTGGTGATTGCCGGCGTCTTTCGGCGTTTGCTGGGCCAGGACGCGATTCGAACGATGTTCGGCCATGGGACTCGAGCCGCAATCCCTCGCGCGTGGGCGATTGGAATGGTGCTGCCGATCTGTTCGTTGGGCGTGATTCCGGTCGCTCGAGAGATGCGGCGCGCCGGCTTGAGCGGGGGAACGATTCTGGCGTTCGCCTTGGCGGCTCCGCTGTTTAACCCCTTGTCGCTGCTCTATGGGCTGACTTTATCGGAACCCATAACAATTCTCGCGTTTGGGCTATGCACACTGCTCGTCGTCACGGTTGTCGGGCTGATTTGGGATCGACTCTTTCCAGATTCCGGCACGGCCGAAACTCCGCCGCAACCAGTTCCGCGAGGCCTCCGCCGCATGCTGGCCGTCGCCGTCGTCGGCGCCCGGGAAATTGCCGGTCCCAGCCTGTTGTTCATTGTTGTCGGAGTCATGGGAGTTGTCGTGTTGAGCTGCGTGCTGCCGCACAATTCGCTGCAAAGCACAATGAGCCACCAAAATCCCTGGGCGCCGCTCCTAATGGCGGCGATCGCCGTCCCCGCCTACGCGACTCCGATGATGGCCATGTCGCAGTTGGGGTCCATGTTTCAGCACGGCAACTCAGTCGGCGCAGCCTTCACCCTGCTGACGCTAGGCGCGGGCACGAACCTGGGTCTCGTACTCTGGATGCAACGGTCCTACGGATGGAAAAAAGCGGCCGCCTGGCTGGGCCTGTTGTTGAGTATCGTTCTCCTGCTTTCGTACGGCGTCGAAAGACCGCTTTATCCGTCGGAAATCGAACCCGCCGATCACACGCATGCATTCGACATTTACTGCCGGCCATTCCCCTTCGGCATGACCGGTCTCGGCCAAGTCGTTTGGAATAAGCTTCGCCAGGACACTCAGGTCCACGAGCTCTACGGCGCCCTGTTCCTCGGAGCGGCATTGCTCGTCGGCGTTGCCCTGCGCCTGCTCGATCGCCGCATTCGCATCGAGGACTGGCTCGAGCGGCCACTTCCTGCGGCCGCCGCAACTCCGGCCTGGTACAACAAATCGCTATCGGCGTCGACCCTCGGGATCGCGGCGCTGCTCGTGTTGATCGGCGTTAGCGTCGTCGGCTGTTACACCTACTACCCTCAAGCGAGCGAGGCCTTCGAGCAGATCTCGAACGCGCAAACGGAAACGCTCGCGGCGGCGCTCTCGGGCGACCGCAAGCACGCCGAGCATTGGATCCCGATTTACGCCGACTGGGTCCGCAAGCTGCAAGTCGGCTTCTATCTGCGGACGTGGCACTTAAGCGATTACCAGCGGTCGACGGCAAAAGCCGTCGAGGACCAATTGGAACTCCTGGAGCACGAGTTGGCCAACGATGACCAGGACGCAGTTCACGGTTTGGTCGCGGAAATCAGCCGTGCTGAGCGGCGGATGCGGGCGAGCTTCAGTTCCAAGGAGCGTTTTCGTTTCGCGTTCGAAGCGGAGAACACGCCGATGCCGCAAACGGTGACAGCCGATGCGGCGCGGGATTTATATCTGACGCCCAAGGGCCTCTACACCGCAGCCGACGTCGCGGCCAACGGCTCGATCACGGCGGCCGAAAAATACCGCGGCTTTCATTCCGCCCACGACTTCAAGCCCAAGCCAGGGGATCCGATTTGTCCGATCACGCTCACCAAAGCCAATGCACAATGCACATGGATCGTGGGCGGAAAGACATACCGTTTCTGCTGCCCTCCCTGCATCGACGAATTTATGAAACTCGCGCGAGAGTCTCCTGAAAAAATCAAAAGTCCCGAGGAGTACATTAAGCGATGAAGAGCCTGCTCAGTAGATCTGGCAGTGCGAAGAAGATGCCGATGCCTTTTGCGCGTACCGAAGCGTCGACCCGCGCCGCTCCGGACCGCTGGCCGCCGGAAGGTCGCAACCGGCAGCTGACACTCCCAATTCATCGCATCTCGGTGGCGCCAAACCGCGGTGCCGGAGTGGCCCCACCGGAATAACCCCCGTG